>Ga0208645_1002257_pt1 | contig 15598 bp, 21 predicted proteins | sample VirMetDEL_Sep_01_FD_184519 | JGI IMG/M metagenome (GOLD analysis project Ga0208645, IMG submission 184519) | Aqueous microbial communities from the Delaware River and Bay under freshwater to marine salinity gradient to study organic matter... | ecosystem: Environmental > Aquatic > Marine >... | reverse complement strand
TGCTTCAATGCTATCAACACCTAACTCCTGAAGGTTGCGTACAACAATGGAGTTGTTAAGGATGTCCTGTGTTGAGTCCTCATAAACAGGACCCATCCAACGCCATAAAATTGTTACATCTCCGTCAGGAATTAAGCCAAAAACACTGGGTGGAATTTGTTGTGCTTCCACGCAAGCCATCATAAGAGTCTTGAGTTGTTCGTTGTATTGTTTCTCTGCATCGTTATAGGCAGCTTCTTCTTCCGGTGAAGCTTCAGGTGGTAGTTCCACGGGCTTCTCAAGTCCTGCTGCTGCGGCCAGGGTTGCTTTAAACAGTTGCTCTTCTTGGTAAACAATCAGTTCAAAGCATCTGCAAATGCCGTGAGTATAAATAGAGTTTGCTTTCTTTTTAGAAGTAGCAGCAACACGTCCAAACAAAGATTTGTATTCAGTTGCTGTAACGCCTGCAGAAATAGATAGCTCATCTACACCGCCAAGTGCCGTACGAATTTCTTCTCGGTATTGACGAGCAAATGCATTTTGATCGCCAGTGATTGCATCGGGGACAATGTAACCAACACGGTCGTTTGGTTCCAGGTTCGCAATAACGCGTGGCACACGAATCTGTCCATCCATCCCGCGACTAACGGGATCAGATTTAAACATTGACCGACTTAATGGAGACGGACTATTAAAACCAGAGTTTGCTGCAATCGAAGGACGTTGAATCCCAGCATCACCGCCTGTTTCCATCAGGTCTGTCTTGGGCCTGGAAGAAAGAAGGGTGGGGTTACCAAAGAAAGTAATGTTCTTACGCATCGTGCGCATTAAGTCATCATGCGTGCAAATATGATTCGCCATCGCATCAAACTCCCCCGTCCCGTCAGAAGAAAATCCTTGGGGATTATTGACGATTTCAACACAAGGGATAAAACCAAGACTGTTCTTAAATGTTTTGGTGTTTCCCGTTAGCGCATACGTCGGCATGTCGAATGACATCTCTGCATCCGAATGTGTTTCTTCAATTTCCCTAGGTTTAATAGAAAGCCTGATGTAGCGCTTAGACCCAGGGCCTCCTGTGTTGATTTGACCACTTAAGGAGGATGTCGCTAGTTGATCACCAAAGCCATTAGCTTTACGCACCTTGTAGCTATAGATGATGACAACTTCATCCAGCTCACCGTCAACATTGTAGTAAGAACGGTATTCGTGCTCGCGGAAAAAGTAGAGCCGATAGTTTTGCTTAGTAGGACGGATATAAAACAAGCCCTTGCCGTCGCAAAGGAAGTACTCCCAGATCGAATCTAGGCGTGTATCCAATTTGTTGTACTTGGCTACACGGTCGATAAAGTCTTTGCGTTGATTACCGAAATTATCTTGTGACGGAAAAAATTCAACCCCTTGGCGAATGCCGAAGAGCTTCATCTGTGCAATGTGAGACGCGACAATGCCAGTGTCTACAACAATGTCACTATCTTTGTCGAGATAGGCATTAATGATTTCCTGAAGCCTGGCTTTAGCGTCTGCCATTATCTATTCTTGTGTTAGTTAAAGCTTAGCAGCTCAAGAAACTGTTTTGCCACCAATGCCTATCAATGGCGCGTTTTGGGTGAAGTACTGACCAGGATTTCCATATTCTTGTTGAGGACGGGGGAATGCTCTATTGCGAAATTCGTCCATCAGTAAATTCATTTGATAAGTATCTTCTTGTTGATCGGGTATTACAAGCATATTTGAATAATCTCTTTCGGCTGGCCCCATGTTAATTGTGTCTCCATACGCGGGATATGATTGTGCCATTAAACCACCGACATTTCCAATTCCCGCAGCAGGTAACGATTGCTGAATCGGAAAAGTGAATTGTTTTTCCTCGTACTCTGTAGTCTCTTTACCGGGAAGCAAGGGTTTATGCCAGGGTTCGCCTCCTTGGATCTTAAAGCGAGGATCGAGAAGAGGATTACCGCCTGCAACCTGGCCCAGGTTACCGCCTTGTTCCATGCCACCGTAAATACGCATCTAACTACCTATCAATCCTTTTATTTTACTCTTCTATAACCTCGTAGCCAGCAGCGTCATTCACTTTGCTAATAATGATACCCGTTCCACGTACATCCCAGTTGAGAACATCGCCTTCTTGCCAGCCAAGGTCCTCGATCACCTCATCAGGAAGGACAATGTATTGATCACCGTTTTCGTCCTCCTGGACCTCGAGGATGTAACTCATTTGCTTGCAAGCATCTTATCGATTAGCTTATCAAGCTTATTGTTGATTTCGCGAAAGTTGCCATGCATATCTTGAATTTCTCTTAAGAAGTCAACTTTCAGCACGTAATCCATGGGCATACGCTTAATGTCTTCTTCCAGCACGTCGATCCTTCTCTTCTGAGATCCGATGTAATTAAAGGCTTGTTGCACTTGATTGCTATGTCTGCTAAGTATTTTGGAAGCGGCCCAGCCACCGCCTGAAACTGCAGATACAATGGCCGTCAAGCCAATAGCTAAATATTCGGGTCCCATGTCACACCAGTTCTTTTAAGTACTGATTTAAAAATGATTGAGGATCAGCGTTTTGTTTTTGAATCCAATCGTCATAAGCTGCTTCTTTTCTTTGGTCCCACAAATAAGCCATGTGTCTTTCTTCTTCTGTTTTTTTTATTGGCGTGTTGTATTCGGGTCTACTGTAAATATTTTGCCATTTATTGAACTCTTCTTGTGTTGCTTGCTCTACGTCTTTACCGGATGCCCAGCTTCCCTGATCATCTTTATAATGCATTTTTCCGTATATACCACTAACTCGTCCGGTGTTTGCATCACGAAAGTTCTTGATGCCATCGGATTAGTTTTTAATCCAGTGCCCCAGGGGTAAAGTTGGGCGAAAGCTTTTTCTCCAACTTTATACGAACCTCGTTCAATGCCTTCCCTGATATCGTCATCAGACATGCCCGAAGATCTGGCACGTTCAAGAGCGGATAAACCTAAAACACCGAAATTTGCTTGGTTTGCATTTTCAAGTTTATTGATTAAGTCAGCGGTTCGCCCTTGATATTCCTTGTTCTGGCTATATACAGCACGTGCCGGATCAAAAGAAGAACTGGAGGTAGACCGAGGAGAAGAAGAAACGCCTCCCCATGACAACGCTTTTTGACCTACGGAATAACCCGAACCTTGTAAACGACTTAATTCAGCTTTAATCGCTTCTTGACTACGTCCAGATGCAAGTGCTCGATCAATATCTGCTCGACCTACGCCACCACTCTTATTTGTATCTAACCAGGACATGAGTAAGTTAGCTTTTTTTTAATTCTATATGTTAGTAATCAAGCTGGAGCTGTCCACGTCGCATCAATCCTGTCATTAAGTATACAAGAGAATCTACGCAGTCGTCGTGGCTACTCACGCCAAAATTAGTTAACTCTTCAAACATAGTCGTGAAGTTACGAAACCGATTAAAAATAATTTTACGATCTTCGAACATGCCCATGCAACCACGGAAACGCGCCAACTTATCTGCCCTAAAACCTTTGACGGGGTGCCAATTTAAATTGTAAAGACTTTCATTGTTTAGGCAAACGCGTCTAAAGTCTGCTTCCAGCGATGCCTGGTACGCAACTGCCTCACTCCAGATATCACACGTTGCATAAGTCGGGTAGTAATTACCGTTTTCATCTTTACCAAGGATTGACCAATCATTAAGTAATTCTTTAAGGGCATCCAGTTTCTCAAGGTTGCCCATAACGCGTAGACGTCTGTAGTCAATGACGTGAATTTGATCGCCAATGCGACCACCTAAGACCATAACTGTGTAATCATTCTTTTCCTTAGTACCAACGGATAAATCAACCCCGATACCAAGTGAATCGAACTCCGTTGCAATCTCCGCTTTAACAATCAGTTCTGGCGCCAGGGACAATTCATTTTGCCTGACGACTTGATTCATGTACTGGAAAGAAAAAGCAATCGGTGCCTGCCTTTTCTTTTCCTTTAAGTATTCAAGAGACCACATGTCTGGCCAGTATGAAACTTCATCTCCCGTCTTGGGATCATTGAGGATCGCAGATAACACGATCTGTAACCAGTTGTTTTGCGTATTGAAGGTTGTTGCGTGAATATCGTCGTGTCGGAAGCGCGTACCTAAGCAGATCGCACGTCCTCCTTCAAACATGGTTGGTGCAATCACCGCGTTCCAGTTGTCCTGCATCTGTTTTCGGATGTCAGGGTTAGAGATATCTGCAGCAGATTTAATGGCGTCATCAATGATGACTAGATGTGAACGCTTGGAGGTCACCGAGCCCTTAAGACCTGCAGCACAAAGTGTGAACTGTTCTTCACCTGTGGTATCGATGCCTGCAAACTTATGATCAATTGACCAGTATTCGTTACTGGTGACGTTCTTCAGAAGACGTACAGTAGGGAAAACTTCTTGGTACCGCTTGCTTTCAATGATACGCTTAATGGTTGCTGATTTAGAACGTGCGATATCAACCGTGTACGAAAGATAAAGGATCTGCAGCGGCATCTTAGCTGCCGTATGTACACCAATAGCCCAAGCGGTAAATAGACCAAGGACTGTGGACTTAGCAGAACCCCGTGGAGCCAAAAGATCGACGTTAGGTCCTGAAATTTTTTTAAGACAGCTGCTATCTTCGTTTGTAACAAAGTGACGGTGCCATTCCTTGTGGTGCTCAGCCGGTGGCTTATCGGCTACATAGTCACAGAAAAAACCAAAATCTTCCCTTGCTCTTTCCAGGGATTCAAGATTTCGGGGGACACGTATTTGTTGCCTGCGGGCAGCAGCTTGGGCATTACGACGATACGCAAGATGTTGATATGCAGGCACGATGGGTATTGTTCAGTGTATTACTGAATACTACCTCATTCGTCGTCTTTGCTGTCCTTCTTCTGTTCTTTGTACTTCCGAGCCTTGTCCAAAGCTGCTTTCCTCTTCTCTTTGTCCGACATTTCGCTGCCGTCCTCTTTCTTGGCCTCCTTCTTCTTGAAGTGCTCCAGGAGCTGAGGCGGCATTTTGTTCTTGCTCATTTTGTTTATTAGCTTGTAAAGCAGCAATGACTTTTTCCCCGTCAGCTACCTTATCGATAAGTGGTGTAGGACGACGAAAACCAGTTTCACGCTCACGATTCTTTTGAAGTTGACGAGCAACATCAAATAAACGTCCAGCGATATTTTCCCCGTATTGAGGTTTTTGAACTGGTTGATCCATACTTTAAGTTTACTTTGCTTACTCTTCTAGTTGCATATGAGCCCATACACTCATTGACGCTTCTTCCAAGGGGACTTCAATTGGATCATCCTTGAAGATAGTCAAAAGCTCGCGAATAGCACGATCAGCACCGGCCATCAATAAACCCTTGCGATCTCTATTAGCAGTGCTTAGTTCAACTTGTGCAATCGTACCGCGTAATTCTTTTTGCATACCAGCGATACGTGCAACACCTGCATCACGTTTGACGATGCCGTCATCAACGTCTGCACGAAGCTTACGAATATCCTCCTGCATCTCTTCAATTTCATTCAAAAGAACAGCCCTGTGATCAGGCTTTGGATATTTCTTTTGAACCCATAAAGCACACCCAGTAATGTTTCCGTTGTAACCAAGGAAACGGGCATACAAATAGCACTCAATTACCGAATAATTTTCAGAGCAAAAACCTGTAAAAGATTCTTCGGTTGGCGCATCAAGATTATCGACCCACTGGTCGAAGATCTCAATATCGATAAGCCCTTTGGGATTGCTGGTAATCTCGGGCTTCGTCGCCTTCCGAGAAACGCTGAGCTTGCTCTGCGGTTTTACGTTGTTCTTCACCAGAGGTACCAATGGTTGCGCGTTGCTGTGCACCTTCTTCCTTCATCTTTTCCTTGGTAGAACCAACGGAAACATCCTGGAAAATTTTAACAGCAGACGCAGCTTTACGAGCCTTATCCTCGTCAAATAATAGATCGTACGGATCAAGATTTTCGGGCGTCTCCCAATCAGAAGACGTGCCCGTATAGGAGGATGTCATTTTGGAGCCTCTTCTTTGTCTGGGCCAAACGCTGACTCGTCTTCTTTGTCTTTAGGTTTCACCTTAGACTCAAGCTTATTTTTTGCGTAACGGTAAGCTACGTCTGCAGCCTGCCGATAACGATTTAGTTCAGCTTGTTCACTAGAGCCAGCGTTAGCGCCCTTCATCTTATTAGAAATTGGTCATCATGCTGGCAAGGCCACCGGACATGATATCACGTTGACGTGCGCGATTAGCCTGGCCGGCTTGACGCATCTTGGAGCCTTCAAGACGACCGATAAGGGTTTCAAAATCTTGAAGTTCAGCCTTGGACATGCCGCCGCCGTACTCACGTTCACCCATCGAGTCAATGAGTGCCTGCGCTTCAGCTTCACCCATGCCTTGAGCACGTAATGTTGCAAGAGAAGGCCTGTAACGGCTAGACGCGGCACCAAGATTAATTCCGTAATCAGCAGCCATTTTTCTTTTGGATAGCTATAAAAATATTTTAGTACAAACAACTTAAAAGTTGAATGCACTCATGATGCTAGAGAACATGTTTGAACCCCTCTCAATATTAGCAATGTTTTTGTAACCTGAGTTGATAATCCCTTGAAGATCTAGTCTACCTTTGATTTCCGCGCCAGTAACGGCAAGGTTGTTTTCATTGATAAGTTTTTGACGTTCTGTTTGACCTGCATCTCGTAGCTCTTCAATCTGCCTTTGCATTTGCAAAGTGGCAGCGTTTTGTGCAGCATTGTATATAGGTTCGTTTATAAAGTTTTCTGGGATGGCGCCATAATCAAAAACACTACCGCCAAAGTCGCCAAAACCTCCACCTCCGCCTCCGCCTCCGCCATAAGAAGGAGAAGGTGTGGGTTGAGGAACAGGAGACGGAGGCGGTGCAGAAAACTTCCGTACAACATTCTGTGCGGCAGATGAAGTTTTTACACCTTTATTGGAAGCTTTTTGGGCTACTTGAGAAACAGATTTATTTGTAGCTGCTGCAATGGCTCTGAGCTCCCCTGCGCCAACCTTGTTGCCTACCTTAAACGTTTGGCCTGCAATTTTAATTTTTCCATTGTTTTTCTTTTTGTCGTCTTTCTTTTTACCCATTGTTTTACTCCTTTAATCAGGTTGTACCTAGCATAGAGCTAGTCAGTTGAGCAACTGTGCTTGGATCGTAATAAAAGAAACCACGTGCTAAGTTACCTCGTGGATCTCGTGCCATAGGGCCAAAGCGTGACTCCCATTCGATATCAGCTTCTGACTTGATTCTTGCTTGACCTTTAGGAGTTGAAGCAATACGTTGATTTAGCAAAGACTGAAATTCGGAAGGGTCCTTTACGCCGAGTGCCTCTGCGTATCTAGTCGCTTCTTTCCAATCACTATCGGACATGTCACGTCCGAGTAAATCTTGGAAAGACGTTTTACCAATTGCGCGATATTGATCGTAATCAATTGGTTTCGCTGCATATTTACCAATTAGTGTATCTGGTCGAAAATTGGTATATCCTCTTGTACCAGCTAGGTAGGAGATAGCGGATCCAGAGCCTTCCGCCTCAAATAGTTTCTTGGCAGTTTGTCTAATTCCTTTTCTTTCTTTTTTTGAAAGCCTTGAGACACGCGCAGGAAAATCCTCAAAAATACTTATCCCTGTATTGTGTCCTTCGCTAGGAGAAATACCAAAAGCCATTTTTACATCCTTCTATAGAATAATTTTACGTCAACGCAATCTCGTTGCAAGACCTGTTAAATAAGGATTGAATTTACCTGCGAGTGAATACGCATCTGCAAAGTCTTGTCTTGATTTCGCTTGAAAAACAGGGCTTTGCATAAATCCATATCCTTCTCGAAGTGAAGCCGCTTGTGCACCACGTTCTCGTTCACGCCCAAACATATCGTAACCCCAGTTACGAGCTAGGTTTTTATTAGCTTCTTCAATAGCCCTAGCCTCTGATTGCTGGCCCATTAGACCACCGCCAAGACCGGCTAAAGCTTGAATGCCGGCTGATGCGGCCATCCATGGTCCTAATGCCATTGAACCTGCTCCTGTTGCTGCTGTTGTTGTGACTGCACTACCAGCTCCAGACATAGCTGCTCCACCGCCAAAAATGTCGGGAAAAAACTGAGAGATGGAGCCAGCACTGCCTGCCATTTTTTATGGTCTTATATGTTTATTTTACCCGACAAAGCCGTAGTAATTGGGAACACCGTAGGAAGGAGTAGCACGCTGCGCTGCATTGGCCGCAATTTGAATACGTTCAGGGGTGTAGCGTTGCCTTTGAGCAAACGCATTGCCGATTGCTGCGGGAACATCGACAAGAAAAGAACGCATCACAGCATTTTGTTGAGCAAGTTTATTTGCCTCCAGGGATTCTTCCCTTCGTTGCTTTAGTATGTCTTGCATGAACTCACGATTTTGCTGACGGTTTTGTTCTGCAGTTAAACCTTGTAATCCAGCAAGGGCAAGTAACGTGCGATCCTCACCGGTTATATCACTAGGGATGCCAGAGTAAACACTCTGTAGATTGCCCATATAGCTTCCTGCCACAGGATACGAACCTCCCGCAGTACTAAAACCCTGGTTGCTCTGAGGGAATTTCATTGCATCCCACACAGGGCCGGAGTTGAAAGGGCGACCTTGAGCGTAAGTAGACATCAGCCAATACCCCTGATCTGTGCGTATGGATTATTCTGTAACGCAGTGGCAGTTAAACCGTACATACCAGCTTGCTGCCCTTCTGCCAGATTACCAGCAGTCTGTAGAACATTTAATTGGCCGCGAATACGTCCCTGCAGTGCCATGGCAGATTGATAACGTGCGAAGTCATTCATCTTCGCTTTTTCAATTTCAGGCGCCATTGCCTTAAATTGCTGCAGCTGAGCTTGGTTGTAAAACTGGGTAAGATCTTTGATTTGACTTGTTTGTACTCCAAGGCTGCGATCTAGCATGCCAAGGTCTTGGTCCATGAGCTGACCACGCATGGCAAGTTGAGTACTGAATTCAGCCTCTTTGCCTTTTGTTGGTTTACCCGTAGCGCTTTGACGAACAGATTCGGCAGTAGCAGCACCTGCTCCTGGAAGAATAGCGCCAAGGCCCATGAGACCAAAGCCTGCTGCCTTTGCAATGGGGTTGGGAATCATCGCAATTCCGGTGCCTGCAGCGCTAAGTAAACCGGGGGCAAGAGCGCCTGCTGCACCTGTTGGGCGACCTGCTTCAAGTTCAGATAAAGCTGTAGTTACACCAGGGATAAGAGAAGCCGCTCCCAGTGCGGGAACGCTGTATTTACCCAGGAAAGTTCTTGCGTCTACAGCGCCTTTTTTTAGCCTGCCTTTTAGTTCTTCCCTTGCATCTATTCGTTGTTGTTCTCCAGCGCCAATAGGGCTGGAGGGGTAAAGCATGCCTTCCTGCGGGAATGCGTACTGTACTGCCATGTTTTACGCCTCTATTTAAATAAATTCTATCACCGCATCATTTCATATTGAGCGGTAGTCGGTAGCTGATTCTCTACTGGTTTTGCAGCAAGAGCGGCGTTAGCAAGATTACCAACCATCGCGCCTGCAGCAGCGCCGCCCGTTGCGCCAACAAGAGCACGTTTAAAGGAATTTTTTACAAGAGGTGCAGTTCTGATTGCAGCTCCAGCGCCAACTAAACCACCAACAGCCGTCGTAACAGAAGGGACGGTAAGGGGATAACCAAGGACACGAGCTTCTGGTACACCTTGTAAATTCTCTGGGGTTGCTTTAATTACACCGAGTAATCCTTTGTCTTGGTAGTAATTACGCAAGTAATTACCATACCGTTCAGGCGTTAAAGAAGGAATGTCTTGTTTTGCTGTTTCATACTTAAGAGGACGTCCGGTGCGGCCAAGGAAAAACCGTTCGAACATTTCTCCAACAGGTTGAGAAGTTTCCCGCCGATCTTCTGATCCTTCTTCTGCGTAAGCCTGGGAAAAACCTTTTGGTCTAAACGCTTGTCCAATATTTGTTATGTCGTAAGCACCAGCAAGGGCGGTGGTTGGAATTGTAATCGATGCACCGATTAGACCTGTCTTAAGGGGGCCTAATTCCCGATAAGCTTCTTTACCAATAGCAGACTCAACGCCTGCTCCTAAAATTGCAAGAGGGTGGTTATAACGCCAATAAATGCCTCGCGTGCCATCATTCGTTAAGTCGGTCAGTAGGCGTCCTGCAAGCGCACCTGTGGCCTGTACAGGTGTCTCCTTGAAAGATACACCGAGATTGCCAAGCTCCTTCTGGTAAACATCTCGAACACCGCGAATTCTTTCGGTTGCTTTGCCAACACCTGGAACACTGGTTAAAACAGTGGGGTAATATTCACCGGCTTGGGCAGCTTTTTTACCGGCTACAATTTGTTTTTGAAAACCAGTCTTTAAACTTTTTCCAATGTCTTGGGCTTGATTTACAAGTTGTTGAAAATTATTCATGTCACATTAACCTCGGATTTAAAACGCCTTGAAGCATTTGTTGTTCATAGGGATTTAGATTGTCGGCCCATGATCCCTGCGGCATTTGATTTAAAAGTTGCTGGAACTCAGCACTTGAAACTTGCGACATTGTTCCAGGGGACAGGTTCATTAGTTCCTCCTGGAGGGGAAGTTGATTGACTACAGATCGTTGGAGTAGCTGTTGTTCAATTTGCTTTTGTTGGCCACCATAAATTAAGGGGGCTGTTAAAAAGCTAGTTCCAAGAGAGGTTGCAATGTTTAAAGGAGTCTCAAGGGGATGTGCTCCTTGTTGGATAATTTGTTCCCCTGTTTCTTTGTTGATTAATGTACGTTTGCCGTAGGACTTAGGACTAAGTTTTCTAAGTCCCGCCAGGGGTATCGCGGATGCTGCCGTATCAACAGCTCCTGTTGCCAGAGCTTGTAACGGGCTTGCACCCGTCAACAAAGCCATTCCGCCACTCAAGGCGCCACTGGTGAGCGAAGGTTTAGCTACTTGTTTTAATAGTTCCCTAAACCCTAGTGCCGCCGACATGATATGGTTTTCTTTTTATTATAAACCTAGGCTTTTTCAAGCTTTTCGTTATTCTTGTTGAGGTTTTCTTTGTTGTCCTCTTCAGAAGATTTGGTTAACAATTGAGCAACAGATTTGTTGTCCTCAACTTCGTTCAGCGCTCGCTTCTCTGCTGATGCCATCATGTAACCTTTGGGATCAGGATTAGCAACACGGGGCATTGGATTACTTGCTCGTTTATCTGGATTGACGGTCGGGCTAATTTTGTAGGCTTCGACCCAAATTGGAGAAAAGTCTGGTTGTTCTTCTGGTCGTAAAGAAGTTAATGCACGCCCTTCGTTGAAGTCATAGCTTTCATTACGGACAAAGCGACCAATGTTGGCAAAAACCTCATATTCTTCTGGGGTATTACCAATGAAGTTAAGACTTGGATTGAGTTTTAATTTGCGTGTTTGAATACGACGCAACAAGTCTGATTGCTCGAAACGACTAGGCATCCAGGGGGATGCCCCGCTAGAAGCTTTTGCCGCAAACGAATCATCAAAGTCTACCTTTCGTTGTTTAACAAAAGGATCCTTTGCGTAATCAATATAGCGATCTAAAGCTAAGCGATGATCTTTTGCCATTACTTCTTATCTTTACGTTTTTTCAATCCTACCAAGGTCTTGCGTAACCTTGCCTGCTTTACGGTTTTTTCATCGTATTTATCAGGATCAGAAAGGACATTCTCCTGGAGTTGTGCAGTAGTAATACCTTTGCGTTTGGCTTTGGCTGTGAAGGCGCCTTCCTTCATCTCCATGCCTTGAATCCACTTTTTGTCTTTCTTTTTCTTTTCAGCCATGATCAATAAAGTTATTTTTAAATTTTATCAAAATTACCCTTGGTAAGTTCTAATGGGGCCACCTCGGCGGTAAGCGGATCGCATTAAATCTTTTTGCCAATCACCACCAGGATCAATGCCGTAGCGAGGAACATTAGCTATGGCTCCCTGAGGTCCATAGAACGAACCTTGATAACGACCTTTGTAAGTAGGCACTGAAGTTGCTTTTGGCATACGTGGATATGAAATGTTTTGTCCACGAGTAGTTAATTCGAGAATGGGAATACCGCCCGCACCTAACACGGGAGTTTCATAAAGTCCACCAATACGCGATAAGCCTGGGGATTGAGTTAACGCCCCAATCTGTGCTGGCTCCATATCAGTCACATAAGTGGGATAAGCAGGGTCGTCGCTGTAATAACGAGCTTTTGATCCACGGCGAGTAAGGTCAATGCTGCGTGCAGGAGCGCCAATATCACGGCGGGTAATTGGGAGTTCAGTGGTTTGCGGTGTTGCAATTACAGTGCCGCCTGACATCTCGCCAATGAATGGACTGATTGGAGCTGGTACGCTACGGCCAGGTTGATACTGAGCATAGCCGGTGCGTTGGCTTGCTTCTGGGCCTGTCAAACCTAAAGACTGTTGAAGCGGTAAAAGCCCCTTTTGGGAAATAGGAGGAGTTAAAAGGTTAAACTGTTGAACTCCATAAGTACCAGGGGTTCGATAAGGTTCGACTTCTGGAACTGCCTTAGTGGTAAGACCGCCAGCAACAGCATCAGCTAAAAAGCGTTGTGCATTACTTTCAACTTGAGCAGAAATTTGGCGGTTAGCGGGAGTTCCCGCGACGTTGTAAACAGTGCCCAAAACATCGGGATTGTCTTGAGTCAAGAAGGTACCAACAGGAGTTTGGACTGTGCCAATAACTTCGGGACCACGAATGACACTTTCGGCTCTGCTCTTACCTGTAAAGATGACAGGACCAGCTGCTTCTGCGGCGGCGCCAGTGTAAACGTCAGATGCGCCAAGGACAGGCCCAATATCACCTTGTTCTTCTGATACGTAACCTGTCCGCAGTGTTTGAACAGAAGGATAGGTAGGAATTTCTTCAGAAGGTTCGACAACCATGCCACGGCGTAAAGTTTCCATGGACCTAGCAACATCTTGTGCTGGGCCAGGGGAGATTGTGGGACGAGCATTACGGGCTTCCCGAAGAACACTTTGTGATGCCGCAATAGAAGCCGTGACTCGATCTAGCTCGTTAAGCTGTAATTGTGTTGGTTCAGGGTTGTTAATAGCTCTTTTACTAAGCACCTGTGATGCCATGCGAGCAGTGTAATCTTCCAATTGCGTAAGGGGTTGATTATTTTGACGCGCTTGTTTAGTTTTGTCGATAATATAAGCCAGCTCTTGATCAGAAGCAGTATAAAGACGATTTAATGCCTCGGCTTTAGCTTTAAATTCTGGACCCTGTTTCTGTCGTTTTTTTACTGTGCCTGTGTCTGCAGAAGCAAAATTACCAGTATCATCCTGGTAAACAATATCTCCTTCGATGTTTGGCTTGCCGCCACGGAGCTCACGTCCTCGCATATTTTTATCAATTGGCGAACGTTCGCCAACAAGAAGCGACTCAAGATCCTGCGCGATCTCATTGGGTTCTGTTGCTGCTAACTCAGCCCGCTGACGAGCATTGTCAACAGAACGGATTTGATCACTTAATTCTTCTCTGTATTGCTTGTTAAACGCTGCTGCAAAAGCTTTAGGATCTGCTTGGCTTACATCAAGAGGAGTTTCAGACTTAAGTTCATCCAGGATTTGATTTGCTTGGCTTTGTAAAGCTTGTGCACGTTGAATGCGATCTTGAACTTGTGCAGCTTGTCTGCGATTTTCAGCTGAGTAGTCGTAATCGGAATCTACTTCTAGTGCCAGGCGTGCTTCTCGAAATAAGGCTGGTAACGGATCTTCTGTCTCTCGGCTTAAGGCTCGTGGTGCTATACGGAAAGACTCCTTTTTATTTAAATCAAGAACCGTTAATCCTTCTGCTTGATCTTTGGGAATACCGTCTGGCGTCATGGAAGCGGCAACATCTGCATTACCTGCTTGACGAGCAACTTGATTAACTTGAGAAGAGTCAAGATCTTCATTGCGCTGTACACCACGCATGACGCGGCCTGTCATTTGATCTTCACCGGACCCCAAGGCGCCGATTGTTTGGTTGGTAACAGGAGCTTCTTGTTGAATCTCTTGGACTAGATTCCAGAGGTCTTCACGTTTCTGTGCTTGGACACGCGCTTGTTGCCGTGCCATTTCACTGCGAAGTTCTGCTTGTTCTTCAGCGGATTGAGTTTGAACAAGACGTTTGAGTTCAGGATCATCTAAAAGTCTGTTAACAGCAGATAAATCAGTTTGAACAATGCCAGTTGGACGTTCTTGCCTAAGTTGCCGTACGGTTTGCTCTGCTGCTGCTTGGCGACCTAACGCTTCAACGTTTTGAATGCCTTGTTGTGTAACTACAGGTTCTTTAGATGCCGCAACTTTAGCTTTACCGACACCAAGACGACGAGCTAATCCAATACCTCCCGCCAGTGCGCCAACTCCTAACGCTGCAGCGCCAAGGGTCGCAAGGGGGCTTGACTCCTGTTGCGGTGCACGGAGCTGATTACGGCGGAATTCAAGAACATCAGGCGCTAATGCTGCCCGTTCCTCCGGATCTTCTGGTACCGGCACCCCGGTTGCACGGCTATATGCGTAAAAATCAGCGGGTGCTAGTGCCATGGGTACTTTATTTGCTTATGTGATCGCGATATGTGTATTTTAAGGTATTAAAACGCAGCTACATGAGTTAAAGTAGTATCAGATGACGAGAAATACCCTGGATCTAGGGACTTAACAAAAAATGAACCCTAAAAATCGGGCAGAACGCGTTGTTGCGTTAGATGCAATTACTGAAGAAGCTGCTAAGTTGGCAGAAAGCGGTGCCGACCCACTTACCGTCAAGAGTTTTACGGTAGGAGCCAGGCAAAAGCTGGCTGAAGAACGGCCTGACACCGAACAATACTTTGATGCCGCCGTTGCAGCTAAAAAAGCAAAAGATAATTTTTAAAATTTAAGTAGACAAAGCAAAAATAACATATCGCCGGGGCAAATACCCCGGCTTTTTTGTGTAAAAACTAGGGCAAACTCCTCTGCATACCTACACTTTTTAGGTTTTAGTACATTGTGATACAAAAGAAGGCCTTATAGGGGTCGAAAAAGGATAAAAAATTATCTGAGCCTTCTCCAATACCCTACGCGTCGCGGATACTGTATAGAAAAAAAGAAAGGGTGGAGTGGGTAACAAAGGTTAGGTTATGTTAAGCGAGAGGAGAAGTTCACTGCGTTCACGAAGAGAACGCTCACTTCGTTCGCTAAAGCATCAAAGCATAAGTTATTGATCAATCCATGGGTTTTTCTAGCAGAATTGTCAGCATTTCATGACATCGCGCGCGCGGAATCTTGGGAATCTGTCGCCTTACTTCGGCAAGAATCGTTCTCGCACAATGGATCTCAAGGAAGGACAGAAGATAGAGAGCAGTTGAATCAATGATTCACGTCGAGCTGGACGTTAAACGTAGCAACGTTTCACACTACTTCAACACCATGGACATCATCTACTTCACACTGACAACAGAAGAAGCAATCTTCCAGTTCCAGGTGAACAAGGCAGAGGATCTGGTGCGTGTCACCAAGATGATTCTCAAGGCTAAGTGCCAAGGAGAGTGGCATCGTTCCACGCTCATGACTGTTGATGCAGGGCGCAAGCTCGTGCGTCAGCTACATG
>Ga0208645_1002255_pt1 | contig 15604 bp, 20 predicted proteins | sample VirMetDEL_Sep_01_FD_184519 | JGI IMG/M metagenome (GOLD analysis project Ga0208645, IMG submission 184519) | Aqueous microbial communities from the Delaware River and Bay under freshwater to marine salinity gradient to study organic matter... | ecosystem: Environmental > Aquatic > Marine >... | reverse complement strand
ACCTCTCGTGAGTACCCTGCCATGAGAGTCTGCATTAATCGCTTTGCCGTTAAAGCCTTCAATCTTCATTTAATTCCACTCCTGAGCTGTACTCGTCTTCTAGTCTAATGTTTATGTTTCTTAACTCGATTAAAATTAGCTTTAATAAGTCCTCAATGGTCTTTTCTTCTTCTTTCTCGTCAACAATGTAACTCATACAAAGAACCACTCATCATCTTGAGGAAAGTATTTAAAGTGTAGAGCTGTGCCTTTTTTGTTTATGTATATTTGACTATGCCCATTTATTTTTTTTGTGGATTTTATTTTTATTTTTGAGCTGTCAGCGTTTCTCACTACACATTCACCATGTTGTGGCAGTGTAATCTCTGCTTTTTTCTCGGCATTCACAAAGTCAAAAGGCGCACAAGTATAATTTCTTGATACTGAAACCGTGTTGAATATTGAGTTTTCTGGAACGTATTCGTAAGAATTAGAAAGACATTCTAATTGTTTTTTAATTTCCCATACTTGAGCAGCGTAGCCAGTTGAATCGTACACGTCTCGATTCTGTGTTGACTCAACATCGTCTGAACCGCCGCCCGTTCTTATCCAAATGTCATGAGCCCATCTTATAAAATATTCAAAGAATGGTCTTAGTTCTGGGTCGTTTAATATTTTTCTGGGTATTGGCGCTACAAACGGGTCGACCTTCACCATCCGGCCCCTTTTAAGTCAATAGCTGCACCGTGAAAACCAACGAAACAAGGGTCTGAAACTCTTATTCTAATAACTACGTCATAGAAAGATTGCATGTTGTACCACTCAACACGCTTTACTGACTCGCCTTCACGGCCTATTTTCACCCAATCTTCACCAGTAAAAGACCTGCCACCATCGATTGAGCATGAGAACATTATCTCAGGGTCGGGCACGTCAGTATTACCCACGCCCGTTTCCATTATCGCCTCAGCCCGACTCATTAAAAGCCTAGAACCTGGAATACCTAGTTGAAGCCCGTTGACTGGTGCTGAGTCTCTTTGTCTTATTATCGTTGCACCGTTAGATGTGTAGGTGTTGAAGTCCCACTCATAAACATCGCCAGAATCGTAATCACAAACCAAGTGTTTCCCAAATGCGTACACATAGCCGTTCATTAGGTGCCGACCTAGACTTGTGCCAGTGCTTAACCTTATCCACTCGCCTGTCCTCTCAGAGAATGCCAGGGTTAACTGTCCAGTTTGTAAAATGTAAAAGTTCTGCCCGTCCAGGTTGCACACATAACCTTGAGAACTTTCTGTGCTGTCTTCTCTTAGTTCCTTGGCGATTGCTGAAGGGGTAATGTTCTCAGGCTGGTATGAGGTCATTCTATAAACTTGGTCATCGTCGCCAAGGAAGTATAAATAAGACTCTGAATTAGCAATGCTGAATGAAGACTTGACTCCTATCCTAACTGTTGACTGCTGGATTCTGTCAAATGGTGGTGAGCCTGTGCCTGAGTTGTACCATACTTCAAAAGAGGACTCTCCGGCAATGTAAAGCCTTTCATTGAAGGCATAGACTTGTTTTATGTCGTCTGGGTAACTCTCTGCAGTCGCATAATTCAAACCGTCTATGCTTGTTGGGTCGCCTGCGTCAGCACTACAGAACCGAGCTGCTGAGCCTTGATAGATGACTTGGTTATTTATGTATGTGACTGTTTGCGCGTTCTCTAAGTCCGTGTCAGTGACCGTAGAGAGGCTTGTGTTGTATATTTGAGTACTTGAGCCGTTTCTAATTATTAAATTAGTACCATCGGAAACCATCGAGCAACGATCTGTGCCTGGGATAGTCCCTGAAATTGTCGTTCTATTTCCGTTCTGGTCTATTTCTATTAGAGCCGTGTCGACTATTAAATATACTTTGTCGTTGTGTAGCTCCATTCCCCGAGTAGTTCCGGCTGAACCTGAGCTGAAGGGTTTCTCCCCTGGCCATGGCAATAGAGCTGAAGGGCTTCTACCTGACACATGTGTGTCAATGTATAGATTCACTGAAGATTGACTAGACCAAAAGCGTGACCGTGATTCGTTTTCACCGCCGACAAAGTTTAAAGGTACTGTCTTCAAGGGGTAGAACCTTCTGAATACATGGCTGGTGCTGGCCCAAATCGACCGCGCCTTTCTTGTTTTTGAGCATCAAGTAGTTTTTTCTCAAACGTCGAATCGTAGTACATGGCCGCTTCTTCATCCCTTGCCCACCTGTGCAACTCTGAAAGGGTGCCGTATAGATAAAGGTCTGGGTACTTAGTTAAAACGTCATTGGTAGTGTTTGAATCGCTTAATGCTGTTAGTGATACGTAGTAGCTCATTTCAACCGTATAACCGCTGTCAGGTACTCGGTTGAACTCAATTTGTGAGGTTATTGTGAAATACTCAGGAACTCCGGCTGTGCTTTCTACTGTCATAGACTCTGGGGCTTTGAATCTAATCTCTTTGGGGCTTGCGCCTGAGATTGTAAGTCTACGCATTTCTAAGAATGAATCTGGAAGGGCTAAAAACCTGTCTGCTGTTGGCATCGTTGCCGTTGCGCGTTGCTCGTTTGTTCTTAATTTTAGTCGTGCGTTTATCCTGGCTTCACACAAATCTATAAAATCGTCTATTACATCACTAATATCTGTTCTATGAGAGAATCTCTCAACAGCTTGCTTCAAATTCGCGTAGTTATTTAAGGCCATGCTTTAACCACCACGTAAAACCCGCCTGGGGTTTGTGAGTAAGAGTGAATGTCGAACCGTTCCCAAATTTTAGGAAGCCACCAGCGAAAATCTTCTTGAATCAGGTGCGCGTTCCTACCGTCTGATAAAACTTTTACCGCTGGCCCCGTGTGGATTGTAAAAAATCCATATTGAAGGGTAAGCTTTTTAAGGTCATCTAAAACATTATCAATTAAATCTGGTTCGATATGTTCTAAAACATCAATACAGCAAACCATCTGCCTCGGCTCTGGTTTTTCTGGGAAAGTAACAGGGTCATACATTTCTATTTTTAATTCATGATCAGGCTTTATACAGTGAGCCAACCTGCCTTTACCTGCTCCATAATCCAGTAGTTCTTTTACTTCCAACGTGTTGATAAATGTTGTAACAAGTGGTGCATAACTTATTGAAGCAACACCATAATTTGGATTTTCGTGTAGTTTCTCTTGTTCCTCTTTGTACTTTTCACTAATCAGCATACGTTAAAAGCCTCAATTCTTCCCGCCATTCGTTTGCAAACTCTTGGTTTGCGTATCCCTTGAAACATGGTGTACCCAATGTGAAGTGAACTATTTTTGCCTTTGGGTTTTCGTCATACTCGCCAACAAGATGATTAAACTCTACAGGTAATTCACCAATCGATTTGGCCCATTCAAACTGGTGCAAATATTTACCTGTTGATTCGTTTACTACTTCAGGGGTAAGGTTTTTAACTGGCTGTCTGTGGCAATTAAAAACCATCAAACTCGACCAGTTTTTCATAGGGTATACGTGCTGAGTGTTACCTAAGAATTTCACGCCAGTCTTAGGCGTGTAATCGTGTTTAACCACATGAACATCATGGTATCCGTGGCAATGATCAAGTAATTCATATATGTCACACCTTACCAGCATGTCACAATCCATAAAAACCGCTTGGCCTTGATACCCTGCGAGGTAGGGCGTTAAAAACCGAGAGAATGAGAACTCTGTGCTACCGTCCTCAATCCCTCTTTTAAATTCTGGTAAATTCTTCTTATTAATTGGAGTAAAACTAACTGGCCCTGATGCCTTTCTCATTATGCTGTTGCATAGAACGTGGTACGCTATCGTTTCCCGTGGGTCGAATCCTATATAAATTCTTAGCACTTATCCTCCTGACTGATTCTTTAAAATCTCCCCTGTGTAACTTTACACTGTTGAACCAAGGGAATGATCCTCCTTTTAAGTGATACCGATATCCTGCCCACTCTGGGACTAATACATCACACGGAACGCCTAGAGCGCCAGCAAAATAAACAACTGTAGTACAGACTGTTACCACTCTATCCAGGTTGGCAATAATTGCAAGCAGCTCTTCTAGGTCAGCGCCTTTTTTTACTCCCCTTTCCCAGTATTTTATACCTTTATCTTTTAATTCCTGCTCGTTTACTTCTTTGTAATCCAGGCAAATAAGGTTATTACCAAACAAAGGCTCAAAAGTATCAAGGCTTGTAGTTCTTTGTTTAAGACCTGTAGAGGGTAGGCCGCCACTCCACGCAATACCTATTCTCGGCCCTTCTCCCATTATAGAATCCCATTGCTTAACCCTTTCTGGGTCTGGCCTTAAAAATGGTGAACCAGGGTAGTCTGAGTCTTTCTTTCTAAAAAAATAGGGTAATTGTCCAATAGCACACTGAAAATCAGGTTTATAACTATCTAGTATTGGTGTTTGTTTTTTAAACCTTGTTCCATAGATAGGAAAATCAAAGTTTCTTTTAAAAATACTCTCTAACCGAGAATCACAATCTAATATTATTTCATTTGTCTTTTGAAGGTCTTCAAGACAAGAGGCGAACATTATTTCATCACCTACACCCTGCTCACCGTACACTAGAACCTGTCCTGGTTCACCATCCCAATTAGGCAAACCATAATCTCTAGCCTCTCTGTGTTTGACTCCGAGCGTGTCGTGGTAATCCTTCCATCCTGACCAATCTCTTAACATGAGTTTAGCTAGTCCCATGTTATGCTTGGCTGATCTTAAATCAGGCTTAATATTCAATGCCAACTTACAAAGATTGATACATTCTTTAGGTCTACCTGTCTGAAGCATCATTAATGCTTTGTTGGCTATTGCTGACTCGTTTTTGGGATTTAATTTAATAGCTCGCTCGAATAAAGCTATTGATCTCTCTTTGTCGTGGTCTTCTAAACACATGCCCATATTAGACCAGATTTCACTCTGATTAGGTCTTAGCTCAGCGCATCTTTGAAAGATGTTATAAGCCAAACCATACCGCTCGGCCTGCATCATTAGATAACCAGACATGAACAGAGCTATTTCGGCATCTTCATCGTCAAAGCACTCGTTCAAAACCTTGTTACAGATTCTTAACGCTTCGTCTGGCTGTTCTTCTGCAAGTAACTTAGCCTGTTTTAGCTCTGGCCTCATATACGGTTCACAGTCCTTAGATACTTGTAATCTGGTGAGGAAAGTAGTTTTTCAATCTTTGGTAGGTCTTCTTTCTTGTTATAGTCCAGATTGTATTTTGTTTTCCACTCCAAAAGAACCGTTAAAGGTACACGTGCAAAATGGTAAAAGTCGTTTTTAATACCGTTCTTTTTTAAAGATTCCTCGTTTTGGCAAGCCTTGTTAAATCTGACAATGCTTTCACAATCTTGAACGGTTTGAATCTTGAAATTTCCTTTCCCGTCACCCTCAAATACTTCCTTTATTCCTGTGTACGGGTCATAACTTAGTAATTTGCCCATTGTTACCTCAAAGGGGGCCTAAGCCCCCCAGTGTTAGCTAGTGGTTAAGTCGGTTATTTTACCGCTAGATGACTCGTTCTTAGCCTTCAACGTGTACTCACAAAGCATTTGGCGCTTTTCAGAGTCACCAGTTTTGGCTAATGGATTCAACTGCATGGGTCTCAAGAAGCTAACACACCAGTAGTCCATATCAAGAACAAGTGCGGTTGCATCCCTTTGGAACCTGTTGGGTACAACTTTAAGGACTCCAAAGTTAGACTTGTAAAAGTCTACCGCGCCCACAAGGGTTACATCAGCAGAACCGTCGGCTCTTGTTTCAAGGGTAGAGATACCAGTGAAACCAGAAACAATGGTTCTGTTGTGTGGCCCAACCATGATCACAGTCGGTTCACCACCTTGCGTCCAGCACTCCTTGATAACTGCGTCCAGGTTTGCTTTTGTGAAAGTACCTGCCGTTGAAGCATCGGTAGGAGCAGCAACAACACCTGAACTGTAACCAGGAGTTGTGGAACCTGATGCTGAAACGCCCTGAGTGGTTTTGTTGGTAGATAACCATGACTCAAGAGAAGCCAGAGAACGAGCTGTACCAGCACCGCCAGCGCTAGAAGCCTGGTTTTGTGTTAGAGCAAGTTCCATGTCTCGCTTAAGCTCTTTACCGCGCTTAGCTACTTGGTAAGCTAACTCGTCAGCTCGGCCTGCCTGGTCAATTGCTGAAGCTGTACCTGAAACGATTACAGTCTTCTGTGATATTTGGCAGTAGTTACCAATACGAGTAGTTGCCGCGTATGTCTTAGCTGTAGGGTCATCACCTTCAATAGCTCGGTTGCTTGCTGCAGCTTCGAGCACGTCTGTTTGCCACTCATGGAAAACCCCGCTTGCTTTGTCTCTAGCAATACCACTCATAAATGGTGTTTCTGTAGGGCTGATATCGTAAATCATATCAGTAAGGTCTTCTCTGTCACCCACAGTAGAGTAAGTTGACACAGTATTAGTTGGTACTGTCATGTTATTCTCCTAAAAACGCTTTTAGTGCTTGTTGTGCGTCTTGAATCTTGCCTGACTTTTTAAGCCTGTCTCTTGCAGAATTGGTTTTTAATGGTTCCTTTTCTGCTGTTCCTGGCCTTTGAGTTTTGGGGGCAGTCTTAACGCGCTTATGCTCTATCTGAGCCGATTTTAAAGAGTTGTATTTTGCCGCTTCTCTAAAAGCCTTAACTAAACGTCTATCATAAATAGAACCTAACTCATCATCTGAAAAACCTAAGCCTTTCAAATAACCTGCCATTTCTTTAAAGTCTTTGTCTCTCACCTTTTCGTCATGCCACTCGGGTATAACTTCAGGGTAAGATTCAATTTCCTTCTTTATGATCTCGTTCTGTTTATCAAGTAGCTTTTTCTGTGTCTGCTCTTTGTACTGCTTGGCTTTCTTTGATTTGTTTTCAAATTTCTCAACTCTTTTTAAATACTCCGCAGGGTCATCTTGCTTCAGTTCAAGCATTTCAGGGGAGCCTAATTCCAACCTCTCACCGTGTAGCATGGTTTCAAGGTCTTTTAACTGCTCCTGAAGTTTGCTTTCTTCCTCTTCAAGCTGTTTCCTACGGTTTGCAACTTCTGTGGTTTTTTTCCTATAGTCTGCCTCCATCATTAACCCCTTGGGGATTAAATCAAGATCAACACCGTCGGTTAAAACCTGTAATTCAATGTCAAAGTCGTCTAGTTTCGCTTTTACTATCCTAGAGTTGGTTTCTGTGTCGCCCTTTGGCGTTTCTGCCTCATCTGTCTTAGTATCCGCTTGTGCTTCCACAGCCTCATTTTTTGGGGTTTCGCTCCCCGTCGGCTCGGTTGGCTTTTTAGGCTCCGAGAATAACGACGCAATTTTCTTAGCTGCGCCTTCAACTGTAGCTCCCTCTGGGTTGGCTACCATAAATCACCTCTGTAATTGTTTTATACCTGTTTCTTTTAGGCCGCCTAGAGCCGCCTTGCCTTCTTGTATGTATTTAAAGAGTATCTTCTCAAAACATGAGACCGATCTCAGTAAATAATACATGTCCTCTCTTTCTTCTTTCTGATCGTGTGAGCTTGTTTCTATGTTCTTATGACAATGCTCCTTAATATCCTTGATTGCATCCTGTATGAATCCATGATCTAGGGTATTTTTCGCTATTTCTGCGCGTCTAACCTTGTTCATATAAGCGAACCTGTAACGTTTTTATTTGTGTCTGCTTCAATTTTTGTAAGTTCTAAAGCAATTTGGTCATCGTGCTGCATTTGGTCTTGTATTAATTTGGCTTGGTCAACCATGGCCTTTTCACGAATCTTAGCTATTTCTCTCTGTGTTGTTGCCTCTTGCTTAATCGCTTCAGCCTCAGCTAAAGGATTTTGCATTTGTTGCTTAATGGCCTGATTTTCTCTAGTGAGTCGTTCAATCTCTGCTATTAACTGCTCTTGTGGTATTTCTGGGTCATTAAAGTATAAGGATGTTTCTTTTAGACCAACCTCTGTAACCAGTTTGTCGTATGCGTTGTAAAGTTTTTTGCTATCAACAATGGGTAATCCCATTTCTATTAATGCTTTCATTTCTCCTATGAAATATGAAAGGTTTGCAATCTTCTCTCGCCTCTCACCCGTTCCGATGCCCACATTAACGTGGCAATGGGTTTTATATCTCCATTGTGTCGGGTCAATGTTTAAAGGTCTGCCGTGTACTTGAATCTGCATTGGCTCGGCCTGGTACTTACTTGCCAGTTCGACAATTTTTTCAAATATCCTTTTAACTGCTGTGTCAGCAAATATTCGAGCAATCATATTAACTCGAGACTGCGAGCTATTTCTCTGTCCCGCGTAAGCCTCTGCTGTCTTGTTTAATGCTTCAGTGTCTACGCCTTGAGAGTACCTTGTGACACCTGTTCTAATCTCTCTCATGGTATCGGTATAGTCGATGCCCTGCAGTATTCCAGGCACTTGTGAGACTGTCTGAAGCGGGTAAACAGAATCGCCTATAGGCCCATTACCCTCTACCCTTACCACGCCGCCAGGTCTCGGCGTTAATAGGTCGTCAAGATCAACCCTTTCATTAGCAACCACTCTGTTAAAGTTGGTCGAGTAGATATTATTCAACATCTGTCTGACCAGGGTAGACTTTAACAACTGAAGGTCTGCCACCTGATCAGCCGGACATGTACCGATAGCCCTGTGTGGGATAGGAATAGGAACAGCTACACAAAACGGATGGGACTCGACACGGTTCTTTTCTAAAACCTTCCCGTTAGCATAGAATACCTGCCAAAGCTCGCTTATTCCGTCTTCGTCAGCATCCATCTTAATGTAATACTCACCCAACCAGATAACATCTTTGCTTCGGTCATTAGTTGGATTTTCTTCGTAGTTTTCTTCTAAGTCCCAATTGCGGGCTATTTTAACCTCATTGCCGGGGTCTTCATCTTTGCTAAGTGATTGTACTACTTTCTTTTTAAACCCCATTTGAATAAGCTCTGAGCGCGTCCTGGGGGTTCTTTGTCCTATGAATGGTGGGTCTATGAAGTCTCTAGCCCTTCTAGCCACCAACAGCTCATCAGGAGGCACGTTTTCAATACACACCTTACCTGTTTTGTTTATCCATTCACCCTCAACATCTACACCATCATCAGATTCTTGAATCTTTTTGATCTTAAAATTAGGGTCTGACTGAAGTTTGAATAACTCAATTTCTGACAAGCCTTTGAATTGATCGGCCTTTAATTCTTCTGAGTCATCCCATGTTACTTTTACACACCCTGTATACTGCAGAAGGGCATCTTTAAACATGTTGTGCAATGTTAGGACGCCTGAGTTTTGCTCGTTGAAAACCCAATTAGAGAATACTGTTTTAACTTCTGCTTCGTCTTTATACTGTTCTTCTGTAGCTGTGAATTTTGCCGTGTATTTTGATTGAGTGAATATTTCTAAAAGCTGAGGCAGCATAGTTTCAACGACGTCTGAAACATCAGAAGTGACTATTTTGCTTAATCCGTCAACCTCATCACCAAAAGGCTTTTGATTGTAATAATCAATCAGGGTAGCTCTGTTCTTTTGAATCTGTGAGCCTTCCCCCAGATACCCCAGAGCTTGTCTTTCTTCTGCCCCGACGATTTGTGCTATTTCGCTGTCGTTCAGCATATAATTCTGCAACCTGTTTTTTAAGTTCTGCAACTTCAAGCCTGAGCTGTTTTAGCTCCTGCATCTGTTTTAAATTCAAGCTATGTTAATCCTTGGCTGTTGAAGTTTCTTTCTTTCTTTGGGTTCTTCATAGCAGATTGATGAAAGCCCGAACGCATCTGCACTATGACTTGACCAGTCGTGATTTGGGCCTAAATCAATATTTCTATTTTTATCTATTTTTGGCTGATACCAGCCTAACGCCTCTAAACCTGCATTGCATTTATGATCGAACCACATTTTATTGAATAGGTTTCTGCTCTGTTCAATCCTAGCTTTAGCTGCGCCCTTGCCTTGATTCGGGATGACCTCAACGTCATAACCAGCCCTTTCAAAAGCAGAGCGGTAATTTATGTCGTGTATTTTATCGTTTGTCTCGCCATCGTGCGGCAAGTAAATCTTTGCCCGCCCTGGTGTGTATCCTTGTTCTCTCAGCCATGCTAAATGGTATTCAATATCCTGCCCTTGGACTTCGTAATGATTTATATAATTAATCTTTTGACCAATGAACTGAGCAGCCCAAAATACAAAGTTATCTGCCTTGGCTCCTGTCCCACCAATGTCAGCGTAAAGCCTAACAATCATTAAGGGGTCTTCGGGAACGTCTGTTACTCGTCCTTCGCTCTTAGCTTTGGCGATGTGTCTTGAGTAATAAGCTTTCTTAGAAGCGCTTATATAACCGCCTTCCCATATATGATCGTATTGATCGGGTTCGTTATTAAGACAATCTAATCTCTCTTGCTCTAGCTCGTCTGGGAACCAAGGGTTGTCATTCCAATTTGCTCGAACGATTATTGAATTGGTTGGTGGTGTGTTTTGTCTAAATAGTTCGTCTACGGGGTCAGACTTCAATCGTGGGTTCCAGCTAAACCACAACTCTGAACCTGGCGCCCTTATCGTAGGTCTTAAAAGCCTTAAACTTGTCTCTGAGAGTGTTTGAGCTTCCTCACACCATGCAACATTAAAACCCTCTAGTGATTTTATAGACTCTGCTGTGTGGTCTGTCATGCCTTGGAATATAATTATCCCTCCGCCTGGTGTGTCTATTCTGTCGTTTAAAGCCCTGAACCCATCGTTGGAACCTAAACCGAACCTTTCTAACTTTCCCTCTATGAGAGCCTTTGCTGACTCCTTTAGACTCTTTTGAACCTCACGAATACAAACCACTCTTGAGCCTGGGTTTGTTAGACAGTGGATAATTAATCTTTCAGCAAAGAAATGAGACTTTCCTGAACCCCTGCCACCCCATGCAGCCTTGTACCTTGATGGTTTAGACATTGGCTTGAAGACTTTAGCAACCTTAACGTCTAGGCTACTCATAGGTTATCTTTATCTCTTTTACACCATCTTCTCTTTCAAAGCCCATCTGGATAGCTTTGTGTTTTGGGGCAACGTATTGAGCTAATTCTGAATACATCCTGCCAGCAACGCTCAAGTCCCTATCTTCTAGGGCCATTTGTGCAACCTTAACCATCCCCTCAATTGGATCGCATCCTAAAGCTTTTATTTTTTCAGCTACGTCTAAGGTGGCTTTGTTTGGAACGCCCTTTTTTCTTCCACCTCTCCGCTCGCCTGGTTTTGAACCTCTAGGCATTGCTAGCCTTTGCTACTTTTTGACCAGTTATTGTCATAACGCCCTCACAGGTTGGCTATGCTGTTGTGCTTTTAACATTGTCTCACCTATACGATAGTGGCTAAACTTGCACCAAAGTCCACAGTAAACGTTTCTGTGTCGTTTAATGTAATGCTTGAGCCGTAGTCAAACCAGCACACTAAGTTGTCACTTGCTGCTGTGTCGTTGTATATGACTGCATACCTAAAAGGCCCGATAGTACCGCCTGACGCTGTGAACGTTACATCTGTAGCCGCCAGCGTTCCCGTCCCCGAGCTCTCTGTGTAAGTATTCGTAATGTCATCACCGCCTGCAGTGTAACCATTGCCTGCGCTTATTTCAGTTATGTCTGTTTTAACTGTGTTTGTTGCTACTGGGGCCGTGTTAGTGAGCATTACTTTTAATGTGTCAGTGTTCAGGTTGTGAGTACCTAAACCTAGCTGTTCAACAAAGTCCTGAAATTTATTGTAAGTAGCCATTTATTGAACCGTCCACGTGTCTGAATTGTTAGATTGTACTTCCCAGATTCCCGATGAATAGCTTAAAGTAACATTAGAGCCTGTAAGCGTATAAGCACCAGACTCCATGTCTAAAACATAAGTTCTTAAAAATGCCTGACTCACGCCTGTTAGTGTGTAGCTTCCAGAATCGCAGGTTAAAGTATATGTAGAGCTGGCGGGGTTGTATGTTAGTGTTACGTCCTGCCCTGTTAGCGTATAGCTCCCTGAGTCGGCAGGTAATTTATATCCTTTTAAGAGCCCTACTGTCTGGCCTGTTAAAGAATAACTACCAGAATTAGCTGGAAGTTTAACCCCTCTTTTTAACCCTGTGGCCGTACCTGTTAAAGCATAGCTTCCAGAGTCAGCCTGAACCTTAGAACCTTTATTAAGTCCTGTTGTTGTACCTGTGTATGTGTAGCTGCCTGAATCTGCTGTTAGGGTGTAAGCGCCTGTTGCTGTTGCTGGCCCAATAGTTAAAGCAGCCCACTTTCTAGCAGTACCAGCCACTGTACTAGGGAAACTCAAAGAGAATCCATTTGTATCAAAGCTGCTAAAAGTGCCTATGTTAAGGCTTGTAGTTCCTCCAGTGAGGTCGTCTACTGCGTTTGAATGCCATTGTGATGCAGCGTTGCTTGTACCTACATTGTGCTCCGAACTGTAAGCCAAACAATACTCATTTGTAGAATCAAAAACTGAAACCCCAAAACCTTCCTGGTTCTGCAGCGTGTTTTCTGCGGTACAATCGCTAAGCATTAAAAATGCAAAATCAGGCTCAAAACCTGGTGCTGTTGTTGAATATGTTCCCGTAGAAGTCGGGCTATCTAAAGAATCAATACTTATATCAGGTGAGTTTGTGAATTTTAAAGCTAAAAAATCAACGTAGTCGCTCGCGCTATTGCCTGAGTCGATTGTTATTGTGAAGCCGCTAGAATCAAAAGTCCCGACTGAGCCACGCCAAGTCACAGAACCGTTATATATCTGACCAATGCAGGAGTCATTTCTTAGCATTGTCTGCACAGCAGTGGTGGCAGAGCCATCTTTGTCAGAAAACAACAAACACCTTTGAGTATCAACACCATCATTATGTGCAATACCCATACTAAATATATTCTCAGAGCCACCGCTTACACCATAGCCTCCATGTCCTGTACCCATAAAAAACACAAGGTCTGGCTCGAAGCCTACTGAGGTTATATCGTTTGCGCCCGTGGTAGTTGTTAGCTTATGATTCCCTACGTATGCATTACTTACATCAGAACCGCCTATCAATATTGCAGTAACATGTCTAGTAACACCTGTTGTCGCTGCAATATTTATCTGAACACCATCCGTAAGCCAAGAATTCCAGCTTATGACGTACTCGCTTGAACCTGATGTGACAGAATAAATGTTTATGCATCTATCATTCCTTGAGAGCCTAAATGTGTCTGATGTTGTGACATTATCCTCAGATGCGACAGCCGACATATACTCAGAGGTGCCGTCAGCAAACCCCATACCGAAATGAGCTCCGTCTGTCCTCTGCGCTCCGTCAGTAGTACCACCCCACAAAAAAATAACGGACGATGGTGTTCCAAATCCGCTAATCGTTATGTTTTGCGTACCTGTTGATGTATTTAAAGCTACAGTCGTGGCTCTAAACTTTACGTCAGCCATTAACTTATACCGTTAATCCAAGACCAGAAATTTATCTCGTTATATATTGTTGGCAAAACTTCACTTTCTGCTAAAACCAAATAACCAAAAACTCTGACAAAATACGCTTCTTTATTTGCTACTAAATTAGATTTTTGATACAAGGTTGTAGCTTCTGCCGTTTGGTCAGTATCTAAAGATAAGGCAGATACGATATTAGAAGCGCTTATGTTTCCTCTGTTAAAATCGTGCAGCAGTTCTTTAAATACGTGTATGCTTATTTTATCTAACTGCTCGCGCTCATTTGCAGGTACAGCGCCAGTTAATCTCTGGTATAAAGTATGCATCACTCAACCTCTGCCAAATCGTTATGTATGACCGTTGGTATTCCATTTACAATAATTTCAATTTTCATTTTGATAGTTTCGGGTGGCTCTTTTTCATAAGCGACCAACCTCGGTATAACTTCGCTTTCACCTGCCGAGTTATACGCCAAAACACCGATTACAACACTTTCGCTTATTTCAGTCTGAAAACTTAACTCTGTGCTTTCTTGTAGCAGTATTTTCTCACCGTCTTTGTACTGATATACGCGATACCCGTCACAGTCATCGCATGCAGACCATGTTGCTTTTAGAGTCTGTGCGTTTGCTACTACAGACATAAAAAAGCCGCCAAAATTAGGCAGCTTATTGCAAGATGGGGTAGCTTCATTTTATTACCTAAATTTAAGGGTGAACGCACCCCAAAACAGCTATGCCATGAATTCTGAGTTTGGCGACCTAGGAACATGGATAACTAAAAACCAAAGATCGGAGATACGCTCTTATGAAATGCGAAAGGGGCCGTGGTAGGACACGAACCCCTTTCTGAATACTTGTATTTCTCCATTACAAGCCAGAACCCTATAAAACACTACAAGGCCCATACTATTAATTTTCCCCCATTTTAACGGGGGTTGTCAAGTTCCTTAACACATATCCCGACATCACGCAATATCCTATGTTCTAATCTGCTCACAACGTGATCTAAGTGTCTTATTATGTCCTCTCTCGCTTGTCCTCTCATAGCTGCTCGACCTGTTGCATATTTCAATATCACATCAGAGCACTCTAAAATCCCGTTCTTGAGGCTTTCCACTTCCAGAACCCTACGGGTAAGGTATGAGCCTAGAATGGCCGTGTCGCGTCTCATAGGAGCTTCTGAGTAGTATATTCTCGAAAATGCCTGTCTGTGTGCCTTGTTACCCTCTGCTGAACTGATTATTTTACCAGCAATTAAGCCATTCATGATTATATTAGACGTATTAATGGCCTTCTGTTTACTCTGTTTGGCGTACTGTGGATCGGTAAACTTTCCCCGTGATTTTCTCCTGCATGGCTCGTGTGTTCCCCTGGCCCCAAGGTCAAAGTCTCCCCCACTTGACGGTTTGAGAGTGCTGAACGCATAAGCTCTGATTAAATTCTCTCTAGCTGACATAAGTAAGCACCCCGTCAGAACCACAATACCTCAAGCTTGATACAAAACCCAAAAACTGATCCAAATTATTTAGCGAGCAAACATAAGATTCATCCTTGCTTCTTAAAATTTTAAATAAGTTGCTGTTATTAAAATCCAACCTCAAGCCATGTTTTTTTAATTCTTTAACACCGTAGTAAAACATAATGTAATCATCTAACATTTGGCACCTCCCACATTCCTTGTAATCTTAGCTGCTCGATTTTACTCTGCTCTGGTATTTTCTTATTTAATTTTCTTAGCCTCTGAGTGCATGAGACACACTTGCCGCTTTTCGTGTAATACTTTCGTGATCTGCACCCTTCAACCTTGCATGGCTCCCCGATGCGCGTGTGGCTCGATTCCTTTCGATGAACTGGTTTAAACTGGCCCGTCATTGTATCCCCTCTTTCCGTGAACTAGATAAAGTTCAACATCACTCACTAACCAGCTTTTAGCCTCCATTCTCACATTCCGAGACATATTATCTGTGAGTGCTGGCGCGAATCTACCTGTTGTTATTTTTTCTCTTAAATCTTTTTCGTTAATTTTATACTCTCTAAGTATCTCGTAATAACTTATTGTTTCTGTGGACTTTGGTTTTAATACTTGGATTACACCCCCGTTTTTTAAAAACTCCCTTGTTAGTTCCTCCAGTTCTGCACTTCTCATTCTTTTGACTTCCCAGCATTCAAGAAAAAAGACCTCGTGTTCTTCTTGCATTTC
>Ga0208645_1002254_pt1 | contig 15607 bp, 17 predicted proteins | sample VirMetDEL_Sep_01_FD_184519 | JGI IMG/M metagenome (GOLD analysis project Ga0208645, IMG submission 184519) | Aqueous microbial communities from the Delaware River and Bay under freshwater to marine salinity gradient to study organic matter... | ecosystem: Environmental > Aquatic > Marine >... | reverse complement strand
GATTTATTGTAGGAGTTTGTATACTACCCACTAATCCTTGTGCTCCAACATTCAATGCTGTTACCTTTTCTTGTACCTTATCTACTACTTCACCTGTATTAATATCCAATGATACATAGTTATTTATATCAAGATTTTTAATACTACTATTTAATATTTCCGGACTACCTATATCAACAGTATCAGCTATAGTAAATTGACTTGTCATATTATTATCCACAAGACCTTTATTAATATTCAATACATCTAGTGCATTGTAATAAGCTGTTCTTGTTTGTGCATTGTCTGCACCTGGATTTTTTGCAAAAAATTCATTTACTCCCTTAGCAAAATCATCTGGGTCTATTGCTTTTGCACCTTCTTTACCAAGGACTGAATCATCATCACCCCATGGTGTTGTCCATGCAGTTTGATTATCTAAATTTATTTTAACTACTGTACCTAAATCTATTACACCTGTTTCAGGATCTCTTGTTCCATCATAAAGTTCTATCTTATCACTAGGTTGGTAGTTTGCTAAAACTAATTCTATAAATGTGCCCATAGAATCATTTGCTAAATTTTCTATTACTTCATAATCAAACAAAGCCATAGAAGATCCTGTAGCAGAATAGTCCATTGTAATAGAACCACTATAATCAACTTGGTTTCTTGAAAAAATAGAATCTTCTTTCCATGGAGAACCTAGTGCTCTTGAAACTGTTTCATCCATACTAAAACTACCTAATGAAGCATCTGCTAATATTTGATATACAACATTATCAGTTCTTACCTCACCTGGCTTAATAGGATTAAGTATATTATACTCATCAATGTTATCTCTTAATGTGTATTTCCATAATATTTGCTCATCACTATCAAACATTGTTTCATAATGAGATTCAAATGCAGCAATAGCTGCAGCTTCAGCATTTTCATATGCTCTCATTTGACTTGCTGTCATTTGAGTAGACCAAAATTTATTTATTTGATCTGCTATAGGCATCCCCATTTGTGTCTCAGAATTGATCCTTTCAAGTATTTGTTCCCTTACAGCAGGATCATTTTGTGCTTGTTTGTATGTTTCATAATTAACAAAATAAGACCCTAAATCATTGAATGACTCAAAAAATCCTGCATTTTTAAATGAATTAAAAAAAGCTTCTGCTCCCTTTTGTGTAGCTTCTGCTTTAATTAAATAATTTTCAGGTAAATTAGCTAATTCATTATCAGTAACAGGTGTACCCCATGCTTGAAACAATAAATCTAAATCATTTTGAAATGAATTTTTCCATTGTTTAAACTCATCATACTTTTCATCATCAGAATCAATAGGCAATAATCTATCAAAATCAAAATTATATTTAATATTTTCATTCAATAAATTTGCACTAAAGTCTAATTTCCAATCATCAGTAAACTCATCTAAACTTACAGATGGTATCCTAGCCTCTAATATAAATGGTGCTGCTGCTCCTGTTGCTGTTTTAAAAACATCACTTGTAACTCCTGGCCCTCCACCATTTAACATCATTTGATGTGCTTCTACAGCAGATAGTACATCTCCTTTAGTAACTTTACCCATGTGATAATCAGCTACTATATTATCTAATAATATCTGACTTCTTTCTTGTGGTAAAACTACTTGATTTCCATATGATCCAAATACATCATTTAAGTTAGGATCTAGTATACTTTGTATTTGTTGTTGTGTATTACCATTGCCATAACCTGCAAGAAAATCTTGATACCTACCATTTAATTCACCATATTGTTCCCTACTAATTATATTTTCTTTATAAGCTTTATTGAAATTTCTAGCATAATCTTTTTGTAAATCCCTTTCTTGTTTATCATAATTTATACCAGAATCTATTCCAAATTGTGCCAATGTAACATCTAATAATTCAGATGCAGAAGGTATATCTGGCCCTAAATCAAAATCTTTAGTATTAGATAAAAAATTAACTACTCCCTCAACTAAATCTTGTGCAGAACTTGCTATATTAGCAATACCCATGGCAGTATTCAATGAACTACCTACTGTATCAGCTACAGCCTTAAGTATTGTAGGTTTGTCTATTTTACCATTTGGGTTATTAAATGCTAATGCTGCAGTTGCTTTACTTATATTATCCCAAATTGTATCTTTCTTAACTAATACCTCATTAGCATCATTAGCTAAGTATGGGTTTATAGGTTTAGTTATAGTAAGTTCATAATCTAAACTAGTTGTGTAATCTAAGTTATTATGTAGCCTATCTTTTTCTACCTCATTTAATCTACTATCTAATAATGGATTATCATAGTAAGTAGATCCAGTTGCTGGATCCTTGTATGTTCTATATCCTGCAGGCTCTGTAAAATTAGCTGGTACATTTGATGATGGTGTAGAAAACCTTTTATCATTTGGGTCAATAGGTAACTGGCTTTGATTCTTAAATGGGCTATATTCAAAATTGGTATCTATTTCATACTCAAAAGGTTCACTACTAGAATCTCTAATATCTTTTTGGAAACCATATTCACCATTATCTTTTTTATATGATACCTGCCCTAAATCTATTTGTTCATTATCTATTAAGTGAGCTAGTGCATTGGCTGCTTCCATTGAGTTTACACCAAAAGTTTCACCCTTTTCCTGTATTGCATACCTAATAAAGTTGTTAATAGAATCAGCACCCTTTGCAGCACTATAATCAAATTGCATTAAATACTTTTCAAAGACTTCAATGCCTTGTGCTACATCAGAACCAACAAACTTTGGTCTATCTTCCCTTAGTGGAAACTGTTCTATCTTATTACCAAACTTATCTGTGCCACCTAATGGTAGTAATGAGTCAGGTGGGTAGAAATAACCATTTACAAATACCCCTGCTAATTCCCTTTGTTTAGTTTCAGGATTGTATTTCCGGAAAATCTTATCACTGTATGCACCATTGCTATTATAGTTATATATCTTATCTAATGTAAAAGATGTTGGCTCTTGATTAGTAAATTGATCCTGTGAATAATCAGATTGTACAACTGATTCTTGTGCCTCAAAATTAAGTATCTCAAGATCTGTCCAACCTGCTGTTACAACAAAATCTGGCAACTCATAGAAAGCTAAGTTTTCACCACCTTCATCATAGGGATCATACATCCCTGTCTCATAGTTATATCCTGTCATTATGCACTAATTACTTCAAAGTTAATGATGTCAGCTGCAGTGGGTGTATCAACTGCAATCTTAAATACTGTTGTAGATAGATCACCATCAAATACAGGCACTGCTGCCTTGGCAGAAGCAGACCCTATGGTATTACTTCCCCTTGTTACATTAACTATGTAATTAGTATCTGCTAATGCAGAACTTAATGTTACTGTATATGCCCTAATATCCCCTGAGTCATCAGAAGATGTATAAGCTACACTAGTAACTCCAAATAAACCAGCAGTAGTTGCTGCATATGTACCTGCATCAATGGTAAATTTACCTAAAGCCTTTGGTGTGTTAGGTGCTACAACAGATGTTGTACCTGTTACAGTAGTACCTGTTATAGTGCTATCAGATGTTATAGTTCCTACATCTGTAATGTTACCACTACCATCTACATCAAAATTACCACCACCTGTAGATATAGTACCACTTACTATTGCATTACCTGTTACCTCTAATGCCTCTGTAGGTGCTGCCTTATTAATACCTACTCTATTATTAGATGTATCTACTTTTAATACATCTGTATCTACTGCAACATCTCCTGTTATAGTAGCTGTACCAGATGCTACTAAATTAACCCCTGTTATATTACCTGTGGCTGTAAGGTTACCAGATGAATCCCATGCTGGCCCACCTGTTGATAACTTAGTAGGTGATATACCAGCATTAGCTACAGTAATAGTGTTGCTACTAATTTCTACTGTTACACCATCTGCTGCTCCTGTTGCTAGTGTAGCATTGTCTACAAGATTTTGTAAATCTGCAGCTGTAACTTGTTGCCCAGTTGAAAAATTAACTCCTCTGTTTAAATAAGTACCCATTATTCTATTGTATCAGTTGATTTTAATGTGTTTCTAGCAGACATTTTTATTGTTTTTATTATTGGTCTACCTACAAAATTGTCAAATTTTAACTTAGCTGAGTATCCTCTAGGGTTACCAAGTCTACCCCTTATATAAAGATCCTCACCTTCTGGTACATTTAGCTTGTAAAAGTTAGGGAAAAAACTACCTAAATCTACAGTATTATCTATATCTCTTACTATTAGTTTCAAGTCAAAATTAATGCTTTCTATACTACCATTTTCTATTTGTGTCTCAAATGTATTATATTTTTTAATATCAGTAGTTCCAAAGTTATAATCCCTAGTTTCAAATATTCCTTTTGAAAACAATGTTTCAACATTATTTAATGATGTGTTTACTTGATCTAAATTTATACTTGATCCAAAATATTGTATAGCACCATATTTAGTTACAATATATAATTGTTTAAATTCACCTGAACCTGCAACAATCATGTTGTCTATCTCAAAATCAGGACTATCTACAAATATTTCTGTTTCCCATTGTTGATTTAAAATATTGAATACTAGTATTCTATTTATTGTATTTGCAATAGTTGACCCACCACTATAGGTACTTTGTTGTGTAACACTATCAGATGATGGTACTGCTATAAAATATCTATTATCAAAATATACAGCAAAACTATTTTGCCATATATCTTTATTTATCTTATCTATACTATCTGTTATAGGTTGACTAATAGGTACATCTCTTCCTCTAAGGTTATATAAGTCTTGGAAGTCCAATGCATATACACCATTGTCAGATAAAAATACTATTTGATTACCAACTTGCACTACTGAATCTCTAGCTACACAACCAATTTCTGTTGATACAACTGAGGTAGTAGCATCTTTTAATTCACCAGGTACATTTATAACATGTACACTATCTCTCATTAGTGCAACTAACTGTTGATCACTGTAGGGATGTAAGCCAACAAGGTAATCATCTGAACCTATCTCTAATCTAAAGTTACCATCAAACTGGTCATATGTATCTGTATCACCTGTTTTAGATAATATAACCTCATCATGTATATTTAAAAATGTAGGTACTCCGGAAGACACATCCCACTTAAATGGCATAGCTAATCTTCTTTGAAAGTTTACTGCATATGGTGGTGATGGCATTCTTGTATAACCTATGCCACTACTTTGTACCTGCATAAGAGCTACAGTATGAGATGTAGAATCATCTACAGTTGCAAAAAATGTAAATGTATCAACATCAGGTACAGTAGCTATAGTGTATGCTGTTTCATTAACTAAAGTACCTGAACCTTTATCAATACATATTACTATATCACCTACCTTCAATCCATGTGCTGTTTCAGAAATAGTTGCCACACCATTTGTAACTACTGTATTATTATTTGAGTCATATAATACTAGTGATGGATATGCACCAATAGGCACTTGTGTAAACCCAGACTTTGCTGTACCATCTCCTGTACCTACACCTGTTGCTGTAAACACTGTACCAACATCATTGTTTGCTGCACCTATTGTTGTAAAATCTGTAGTGCCTGCTGTTACAATAGTGTATGTTTTTCCTACTACAAAACTTCCTGCAGTAATTGCAGTCAATATACCATCCCATTCTATAGATCTTACACCATCTTGAAATATAAATACTTTATCAAATGATTGTAGTGCTGTACCTTTTTTACTTACTGAATATGATGGTGGATAATCTACATCATCACTACTACCATCTCTAACATTTACAATTACAGCTTTTACATTAGTAGCCAACACAATTAAGTCTGTGTTAGTTTCATCAGAAAAATTTACTACTTCCTGTATATTTGTCTTAGGATCAGAGAATGAACAACTAGCATATATAAAATTAACAGCAGTATCATCTAAGGTAAATGGTAATACAGCACTAGAAGTATTTAATAAAATTGCTGAACCACTAGTAGCTAATGGTGTAGACTTAATAGAAAGACCCTTTCTTATTGACCATTGACCTTGTTTGTCAATCTGTCCATTAACACTAGTTTGCAACAAACCAGCTTCTAATAAATCTGGTCTATTTCTGTTATTATAGCCAAAAAAACCTAAGTCCTGTTGTTCTACAGGCTGATCATCTAATTCTCCATACTGTTGATACCTTGGCATACATTATGGTTTTCTAAATAATCCATTTACTGGAGTAATTCTTCTCCTAGGTGTAGGTTTTGTAATTGTATTAATAAATTGATTAGGTGTAAATTTATTTTTTAAAGAATTGTATGCATTCATAAAATCTCCTTGGTTTTGTATAGCTCCAGACACTGGTGATCCTATTTTAATAGGTGTTGTTGGCATAGGAGGAGGAAGCATAGGAGGAGGAGAAGGCTTAAAACCATATCTACCACCACTTGATTTCTGTATCTGTTGCTGCAATGTAGCCACTCTATTAGCATAATCTGCTAATTTATTTAATCCATATTTATCACTTGGATTAGCTTTAGCATATTGTGCTACTTCCCTATAATCTGTAGTTAGGTTTGAAAGTTGTTCTTGTAGTGTTGGGTTATACATACCACCTGGCCCTCTACCCCTTATAGAATCCCTACCTTTAAGTGTACCCGGCCTTCTGGGTGATTCTAGAAACTCCTGTGGTACATCAGGAAAATCTCCACCACTACTCTTAGGTGCTTGTCTAGCTCTAGAAGGTGTGCTAGGTTTCTTAGCCTTACTCACAGGTGTAACCCTTCTTCTAGGTGCTTTCTTAGCAGCAGGTTTCTTAGTCCTACTCTTAGGAATAACTCTTCTTCTTTTGGGTGTAGCCATGATTATTTCTTTTTCTTTTTGTAATTGACCTTAGTACCTTTTTTCTTGGCTGCAGATTTTGCCATAGCCATTCCTTTAGCTGTATATGGGTAATGTTTTTTTCCTACTTTTGGCATAATATTATTTTACTTGTGATGATCCAAAGTAGAATCCTACTATGGCTAATAGTGTTTGTCTTATCTCAGGTAAGATTACAAAACCACTTAAGGTCTTCCAATTTACCCAGTTAATTATACCAAACAAACTTTTTTCAGTCCCTACAGTTATTCCCTCAGGACTATGTGCTAGTATAAAAGGTGCTATAACTACAGCAAACAGACATACCCCTACAATAGCTCTCCTTGTCCACACACCACCATTTCTTGCTGCTGCCCTATCATGACTATCATCTGCCACTTGCTGCCTCTTCAAGAGCATCTTAGTGGTTTGTGTCTGTGCATCTACTAAAGATGATATAAGTTTAAAGATAAATCCTGCAGATCCACCCATTGTTAAAGCTGTTAATTCTTCTGTCATTTCTTTTTCTTTTTAGGAAATCCAGCTTTCATATTTGCATATGCCTTAGGTGTAATAGTAGATTTCTTTTTAGATCTACTAGTTCCTGCTTTTTTTCTTTTGTTTATGTTTTTATATAGACTCATTATCCACATCTCCACTTTCTAAGAGCTAAAGCTTTTCTTGTAGGTTTACCCTTATTGTCTTTCATAGGGCCAGAAACACCTTTCATTCTAGCACAAAAAGATTTCTTCCTTTTAGCTTGTTTACCCTTTGGGTTCTTTTCTGTTACAGGAGGCTTAAGGTTTGCCCCTGTCTTTCTTTTAAAATGTGCTCTACCTTTTGCAGTAAGACCACCTGTTTTACTTTTGTGTTCCTTTCTCATTTCTTCAATAAATTAATTACTGATAAAGTAGCATGTATTATTGTAGCTACAGATGCTATAGATGCTAGGATAAGACTAATATCCATTAGCCCCCATGATGCTATAACACCAAAGAATGATACTGTGAGTTTATTTACTAGGTCTTCCATCATGAGTATAATACAAAAGGGTTATAAAAAAGTCCTGCACCACTTGGTGTAGGTGCAGATACTGGTGTTAAATAATCTTGGTTTTCTCCAAAGAACATTTCAAATGATAATCTTCTATTTGTTCCTGCTTGAAGAGTAACTGTTTTCTCTATCTTCTTAAATTGTGAAAACTCTGACTGTAGATAAGGTGTTATACTTTGAATTGTAGAAACAGTATTATATCTAACAGGATACTCTGTATTGCCACCTGCTGTTATATCATCACCTAATCCAGACCAATGGTTTGCATTTCCAGAACCTGTTTTAAAACTAAACATCTGACCATCCTCTTTGATATACATAGCATTTACATAATTGCTACTACCTGTATTTTGGTTAATATAGCAACCTACTACATTTAAATCTCTAAGTTGGTCATCACTAGGTATCCTAACATATGCACCAAATGTAACTGTAGTTGCACTATCTGGTACTGCTACACCCTGTGACCACCCTTGCCTTACCCAAGTACCACCATCTGGATAAGTTCCTGGAGTAGCAGTAAAGGACATACCACTTAGTGGAAAACTTCTAGCATTATTTGTATTTGTATTAGTAGAATTACCTGGAAAGTTTGTACCAGAACCAAATAACTTTAACACTTTGGGCTGATCATCTAAAACACCACCTAAATCTTTAAATGCAGGAAAGTTTGCAAGAAATGAATTACCTACATATGTTTTATAATCAAAGTCAGATGTAAATAACTGACCAAAGTGACCCCACTTATTAAAGTATACTACACCATTAAAAGCATTACCAAATGGTGGAGATTCTGCTACATCAAATGTAGGATTCTCTAATGCATTACCTGGAATACTTGGTATTAATCTATTAGATCCACCAGGCCGGCCATTATTCCATGCAGCAGCAAGGCTACCATTAAGTATATTAATAGATGCCTGTGTTGTTAAGCCCATTAGTCTGTAAATTCAGATGCTGCTATGACTGCTGCACTACCTACTTGGATAAACTTAGCTGCCATTGCTGCTTGCTTACTCCATGTATATGAGTTTCCTGCATACAATATATGTCCAACTGTAGCACTTGGTGTTTCACCTGTATATGTTACATAGACATCATTGTCCTGTACATCAATTGTTACATATTTTGTATTGTCATTGAATGTGAAGCTATCTGTTAATTTAACTACAGATCCTGCTACAGTAAGCATTTTCATTGCAGTTACACCTGCAGTTGGCTTTGGGTATAGATTTACTACTCTTGAGTTCATTATCTTGCTTGTGTTGTTGAGTGTGTTTGCACTTTAAAATTCAAATTAGTATTATTCATTATATCAACTTTTTCTATTTCAGTATCTAATATACTATCTGCTATATCTTCTTCTATAATAGCTTTTGATAATTGACCATCAAATCTTAAAAAGTCTGCATATGTACCATAACATATGTAAGTAAAGAACTCATTAGGTATTTGAGCAAGTGCTCTTAATGTAGTAGTGCTCAACTTAAATTCTTCAAATTCTTTTTTGTATGTAACAAAAACTGAACCAGGGCTTGCTATTAAATTCATTGGATAAGCACCTGCTTGTTCCATGAAGAAATCATACTCCACAGATGACTTTCTAACATTTGGCTTATCTTTATATATTCTTATAAACTGTCCTATCTTAGTCTTAGGATATTGTGAGTATGGTACTGCTTGACCTTCCGATATTACTGAAGATGTAAAATTCAATGTAGCATCACTTTGTGTAGTAGTAAACTGTGTAGGGTCTACATCTAGTAAATCTTTACCTGTTGGAAATTCTTCTTTAACATAAGTATCAAATAAAGTTACATCAAATTTCTTATCTTCTGTTTTAGTAACTCTAATATCAGAAAAAGTCCAACCATCATTAATATCTTTATAGTACATCCCTTGTGTGATTGTACCTACACCTACTGCTGATGCACTTATTGTATCAGCAAATTCTGCCCTCATATAGAGAGTTTTGCTAGTAGCATTATCTATCCCTATATTTCTATAAGCACCATTCATGTATCTAACTACAAAACTTTCTTCATTAGTAGATTGTATATCTGTTATAACTACATCCCCTAATAATCTTTCTTGTCCTGACACTAAATATCTAGGCCAGGAATCTATAGTATTATATGCTTTCTTAAACCTTCTATTAAATAAGATTCTAATATTTAACTCCTCTTGTGTAGTGAAGTTATTAACACCTGCAAGTGCCTTTATATACTCTAAACCATCATCATATGACTTCATTTATATTTATTAGGTGTAAGGTTAGCAAAGTTTTTTTGAAAGTATTTAATGAACTTAGGGCTGTGTACCTCTGCAGTTCCATATTTATTAACAAGTCTAAAGTAATCTCTAGCAGGTATTGAAGCTACACATTTTCCAAATAATGGATGATCTTTCCCAGCTAGATCTTTGGCTTCTTTCTCTGCTTGTCCTACTCTATACTTCTCTTGCCTCTTTTCCTTGTCTAGTTCTGTTTTTACTAGATCAACAAAAGCTGCATCTGTTTCATCTTTTGAATAATTATGTTCCATAAGTAAAAGGGCAGGGGGCTATGTGCCCCCTAACCCAAATTAGATTAGTTTACTCCATCAGATTTATTGAGATTAAGTAAATTAAACTTAATAACAATTTCCCCTGCTGTTGCATTAGCTAGACCATCACTTGCTGGTGTGAACTCAATGTCAATAGTATCATCTGCTGTGAACAAATGACCTCTTGCACCGGAACCACCAACTAGTTTAGCTCCATTGTTTTTCAAGTAGGTTGCACCATCAAAGATGTCACCTGCTTCAATGAAATCATCAATAGTGCCTGATCCTAAACCACCAAAACCAATGTCTAATGTGACATTAGAAATAGATCCACCTGTAAAAGGTGTGACTAGGTGATAAGCACAATCTGTGATGAGTGTACCTGCTGGTACTGAGTATGTCTTTACCATAGCTGCTGCTGTAGTATTATCTTTAAAATCACTTCCAAATTTGAAAGAGATTGAATCTGTAAAGCCAGTCATGGCTGCTTCTTGTACTGTTAATTTTGGCATGTTATATTCCTCCTTATGCTAAGTCTTTAGATTGTTCAATAACACCATGAGCTTGAGGATGGTATACACCTAATGTAAGTGCACAGTCCACAAAACCTCTCTCACCACCACCTTGGTTAGGTAAGCGGGTAGTTCCCATAGGAATAAGTTCATGAACACCATAGTATTCTGGGTTTACAAAGTAACCTGAACCCTTATTTCCGGTAGCACCATAGTCTGGCATACATACTGGATTACCATTGATCACAGAAATAGTTCCATGGTCTGATTGGTATAGCTCTACAGATAATTTAATGTCTGCAGCACCACCAGTGTAATTCACATTACGGATAGATGTACCATCTGAACCTTGCAATCTAGCAAAGTCAGAGATGATTCTCCGGAGCTGTGTATCAGCAATAAGTGTAAGGTTGTTTGTTTCACCAGTTACTTCATAGATGCTTGTAATAAGATCATTGAAGCTAGACTCTGTTAATGCATTAGCATTAGCTTGTGCTACTTTGTATCGACTAGTAGCAGGTGTTTCATATCCACTTGGAACAAATGTGCTATCAGGTGATTCTGCTAAGAAAGCACCTAGTCCTGCTGTACGATATGGTGAGTTACCAGTACCATCTTCTTGTTGTCGACCTTGTGTAGATGCTAAAACTTTTTCAATATCTCTTTTGATTTCTCTAAGAGCTTTAGCTTCTGCTTCTGCTATTTTAGCTGGCCCAACTGACTCAACTGCATCTTGCAAGTCTGATACCATGTAGTCCCTGCGGAACTTCTGTACATAGTTACCCATTCTTGCTCTTGCTGCAAACTTGTCAGTAAACTGAGAAATGTCTGCACCTTCAGCAATACCTGAGTTGCTTGATGATGGTGTAATTGGATCGGCTAACTTATCAACTGTCCACTCCACAAAAGTTGCATTAGCACTTTTTTTAGAAGCAGATGAAAGGATTGGTGTCTCTTCTGGAGCAAGGATTGTCAAAGTGCTTGTCAAGTCTTCTCTATTAGAAACAGCAGATCCTGGATTTGTGGTGTCAAATGTATTTGAAAATGACATAATTTATAATCTTTCTATCTTTTTGTTAATTGTTGTGTTCTTAGACTTATGAAATCATTTTTATCACCAGACCCTGCAAATTTATTCATTGCATTACTGATAACTTTGGATGCTCTATTCTGAGGTTTGTCAGATTTAGATACTGTAGGCTTACTAGTTTTACTAGGTGTAATAATAGGTTGCCTTTGTATTTTCTTTGGAATAACTGTGGAGTTCTTAGAATTAACAACTGTTCTACCATAGATACTATTTGCAGCATGTGCCAATAAGTATGGCATCTGTGCTTTAATTTCTTTAGGTAGATTTGCATCCATCTCCTTTACTCTCTTATCAGATACCATTGCAGAGAAATGTTTGTTTACAGGATTATTACTATCCTTTAACCAAGGTAGTTCCTCAACTGCTTTTCTCTTGAAAGCTTCTGCCATTTGCATGGTTTGACCTTCTCTTTGTATATCTGATACCCTTGCAGGTATGTATTTTTCAATGACATTCTTGTGATGTCTCAATGATTTTTTAACTTCAGCTTTGGTAAATTCCTTACCTTCTACTTCTGCTACTACATCATGAGAACTAGCATCCTCATTTTCATATAATACATTGTCTGCCCACTCAATGAGTTCTTCTGCAGTTTCTTTAGCTTGTTCCAACTGTTCAACAGTATTATCTGCCAATGGGTTGTTTTTAACCTTAGGCACAGCTTGTTGATTTTGTTGACTCTTTAACTTATTTAGTTCCTCTTCTGCAGCTTTTCGCCTAGCAGTTAATTCACTAAACCTAGATAAAGTTCGGCTATTTAACTTTTTAGATAACTCACCAAGTTCTTCTTGGGACAAAGAATCTATATCTAACTTTGAAAGAACAAGATCGGTAGGGTTAGTATTAGAACTTTCACTAGCTGTCTTTTCACTAGATCCCTGTTCTAAATTTTCTCCTGCCTCATCCTGGGAGGTAGCATCATCTTTTTGCAAAGAGTTCTCTCCCCCTCTATCTTCAATGAATTGTTGCCAACCCATGTTTTCCGAACTAGTTTCAGAGGGCTGTTCGTTCCCCTCAATGATTTCTTCTTGCATAATATATATCCATCTCCTTTACGCCCAGACGATTTGCGATAATAAATTTATTATAACATTAATTTTTGTTAAAATGTATTTGTGTAATAAGCTGCCAATCCATTAGATCCAACATGGAGTCATATGCAAGTATCTCTCCACTTATTTGTTGAATGGTATCTGGGCCGGCACCCTGTAATGATTTAATAGAGTTTTCTCTATAGGCATGTATCATCCCCACCACATTTGCATATGCAGGATTATGTACTAATTCACCTAAGTCTTGGTCTACTGTTCTTGCCATTATTGCTGTGCACCTTGTTGCATTTCCTGCATAATCTCCATAACAATTTGACGAACCATTTGTTTTAGTTCTTCATTTTGTTCTTGTGGAGCTTCTGCTGGCCCTGCATCTTGTGCTCTAGCTTCTGCATATTGTGCTGCTGATTGGTTGTCCATAATTTTATTGCATTGCTTGTGTTTGAGTGTCACCCATTTGGGCTGCTCTTGTTCCTAGTTGACCAAACTCACTTGCATTCACTTGTTGTTGTTGTGCAAATTCATACTGGTTAAGATACTTTTGTAACCTTTCCGCAAATGCTGCATCACTTTGCAACCTAGCTTGCACATCTTGTTGTTGCAAGTAGGATTGGATAATTTGCATGGCAGCATCTGTAGCATTAGGTCTTGCAGGAACTTCAATCCCTGCATAAATTTTAGATAAATCATCTGTAACATCTTTAAGTATATTTTCTTGAGCCTCCTCTATAGGCTGTAGTATTGTATCACCTAACACAGGATCTATAGAATTTGCTATAGCAGCTAGTAATGCATTCATATCTATGAGTCCATTTCTATCTAGTTGTGTAAGTGATACTAATTGTTCTAGTTTTGCTTTTTGTATATCTTGATTATTGTTTAATACATCATAGTTGATAGTAATGTCATAGTCTTCAAACCCTGCACCTTTCTTGAGTGTTTGTGGATTAGAGTTACCTGTAACCCTAAAGAACACCTCATCTGGCCCAAATCTTTGGAAACATTTATAACATAACTTAACTACATCAGCAGTATGTTGTAGGAACTTATTAACCAAAAATTGCTGCCTAATAAGTGAAATATCAGAACCCTCATCTAATCCCATCAATCTATCAGCTTGTCCAAGTTGTGTAGCTTCCATTTCTACAGACCCTTGGTTGTATGATGGTGCTGGCCCAAACTCAAACTCACCCTTCCTTCGGTAAGGAATAAGTCCACCTGGTTTCCAGTTCTTAGGACTATTGCCAACTGGGTGCATGATTGGAGGTAAAGTAGCTAAACTGTTCCTATCTATTCTAGAATCTCTTTCTACTTTTACTTGATTTTGTATTCCTCTCAATAGATCAGGAACAGTTGTAGTGTCGTAAAGTCTTTTGCTATCCTCAGATAGTTTTGTAACAACAACAGGGTAGTCTTCAAAACCATTAAGTAATTCAAACTTAGCATATGGTTTAACATCTAAACCACCTGTGTATTCCCTGTGGAACACTGTACAATAGATGCCTTCTGAACCATCAGTTTTGTCAATCAACCTTTGGTAGCCATAAACAATCTCAATTAGATCATCTGTGGTGTATGTGTTATCTGAAAGTGCATTTGATCTATTGTTGTATGGCTCATCCTCCATGAGGTCATATGAAACACCTTTGTATTTATCAATGACCATCTCAACAAAATCCGGATCCCATCCATCAGTCTTAACCTTTGCCTCTAGTTCTTGTGCTGTATAGTATGTTCTCCAAAAACAATATGGTGCTCTCTGTGGATCAGTAACATATGGTGGAAAGAAAAAATCTCCATCTGGTGCTAATGATAACAACTCTGGTGCATTTACTTGTCTTTGTACTAATGGTAATTCTGCAGAACCTGTTTCTCTTAACTCTTTAATTGCCTTAAGTGCTCTATCATATGTAGTGCCCTCAAGTGCCATTTGTAGTATTTCTACTACACCTTCATCTGCTTCCTCTGATTCAATGGATGAAGCTAGTTCTGGTGAGATCATTCTAATCTCATCTAAATTTAACCTTTGTAGAACTTTACGATCTTCTCTGTGCCAACCTACATATGAGATCATAAGACCTCTCTCTAGTAAATAGTTGGCTGCTAACTCCATTTCTTTGTCAAACCTAGCAATGTACCCAGAGGTAATCATCCACTTTAGGAAATTAGTAACAGTTGATGCTTTGCCTACATCATTTGGTTCTACTGCAAAAGCAGAAACATTAGATCTTTTGAGAGCTGCCATGAAGATGGATACCATCCTAGTGATTCTCTCATCAATAACATGTGCTTCCATATCTGCAGCACCTTCCCATGGGAATGCATCTGCTCCATGTTTTCTATGATCCCTTGCTTTACCAGCCCACCAGTTTCTCCGGTCATCATAACTAGTTCGACAAAGATCAAAGTAACCACCTAATTCTGATAATGTTCTTGTGTATGCATGTCGCAAAGAAGGCACATCAGGTTCATTTTCTAAATAAGTGAGACCCTTATCAATGTCAGGATTTTCCATATTGATCTTTAATTTTTAACAAAATACTAT
>Ga0208645_1002253_pt1 | contig 15615 bp, 17 predicted proteins | sample VirMetDEL_Sep_01_FD_184519 | JGI IMG/M metagenome (GOLD analysis project Ga0208645, IMG submission 184519) | Aqueous microbial communities from the Delaware River and Bay under freshwater to marine salinity gradient to study organic matter... | ecosystem: Environmental > Aquatic > Marine >... | reverse complement strand
CAAAAGAAAGATTTATTCACATAAAATATTTTTACACTAATTTTAGTTTTTTTCTCAAAATTTGATTACACCATTTTTATTTTTCATATATATAATAAAAAAACTAAAATGGTGTAATATTATTTTTATTCTTCTTTTTTTATTTTTAATAATTGTTTATGTAAATTAATTTTATTATAGAATGTTTTTAATATTTTATTATTTTCATCTAGAAATTTATATGTTCCCATATTTGAACCAAATATATTATTTTTATGTAAAGCATCATCATTGAAACCATAATCAAAAGGTCTTAATAATTCACGCCCATAAGCACAACAATATTTCTTTTTGTATGTTTTACTTAATATGTAATCATCACCCATAAATGATGCTTTCAAATATTTATTTATTAAATTTTCGTCATCATCAAATTTTATACATTTATAATATTTTACATAATTTAATATTAAATCATGTATTTGATTATAATGAAAACATACACCAGCGTATCCCTCTACATATTCACACTTTCCACGTTCTACAATATTATATGAATAATCATTCTTCATATCAAAACCACTACCGGTTGTAATATTATTTTTTGTTTTGTGTTCTATTATTGTATTAAATAATGTATCTAAATATGATGTATCATCATCTACAATAATTAAATGATAATCATTTAATTTATTTTTTTTCATATATTCATAACCTCCAATATATTTTGTTATTGCTCCATTATCATTTGTATAATTAAATATTACTTTATCTTGTTTTTTAAATAATTCTTCATATTTTTTAGGTAATTTATATTTTTTCTTAAATCTTTTATAATAAGAACAAATATTGATTACTATTTTATAACAATTCAAATGATATAATTGATTTAAATTTTTTATTAAATTTTCTATTCTAGAAGGAATTGTGGCAATTGATAATATATATTTATAATTTTGTGGTAAATATTGATATTTTAATGTTTGAAATACTGAAAATCTTATATTTGATGGATTACCCGCCATATGAATTATTAAACTTTCATGATTTTCATTTGTATTAAATGTTTGTAATAATTTAAATGGTAATATAATACTTTTATTTTGAATATCATATTTATTTTCTCTATAATATTTTCGTATTGTTTCTTGTTCCCAATTAGGTTTATTATAGTATAAATCCCATTTATCTTTTATCATTTCTGATATAAACATATTTGTATATTCAGTGTTCTTTAAAACAAAAAAACCGAAATTTATTTGGTTGTATTCTCTTGGGTGATCATAACTTAAAATTACATCATAAAATTTATTATGTCGCAATATCTTTTCTATATTTACTTTATTATTATTATGTCTAAAACAAGCGTCTGCGTCAATCCATATTACATAATCATATTTGGGTAATAATTCTAAACATAATGGTAAGCATTCCCACGATTGGTGGCGTTCTGGTAATCTTCTTGTATGATCTACAATATAATCATAACCATATTTTTTACAATAATTTAAATTTAATTCTGCTGTAATATCGCCGTAATCTTTTATATTGTCATCATACCAAGTACATATACATATTTTTTTCATATACTATATATTATAGAATATTTTTTATATTCATAATTACACCATTTTGGTTTTTTATTATATATATGAAAATGATAAAATGGTGTAGTAGATTATTTACTCCCATTTCTTCTTTTTATATTCTGCTACTTCATTTAATGGAACTAACTTATAATCATACTTTTTTACATATTCTTTAATCTGTTTTGGTCTAGTCTTTTTAATATATATTGGTCTTTGTCCAATTTGTTTTCTCATTTGTTGATAATCTTTCAACCACATTGACATACCCTTCTTTTCGCATTCTTCTTTTGCTATTGTTTCAGCCTTCTGAACTTTTAAGCCGTAATCTTCAATTAAAGTTCTCATAAGCATTTCAACATCTGGGTGAAATTGCTTTTTTCTAATATCATATAAATAGTCTTCTTGTTCTTTTGTTAATTCCGGTAATTCATCTGGTTCATAATTGACATCATATTCAATAGTTTCTGGTTCTGGTTCCATTGTTATATATAATTAATAATATATTTTTTTTTTTTCATTTTTTTATTTTTTTTTATTCTCTTTATCTTCTTTCAAGATTTCTTCTAATATATTTGGTGGTGGTGGTCTTTGTTTATTTATCTTATATATAATTGCTGATGAATTATTTACATTTGCGAATTTCCCGTCTGGATCATGTATACTTGTTGTAATTGATGATATATATGTGGTTTTTGTTATTGTAAATGTAATTGAACTAGGATTACCGAAGTAAAAATCACCTTGTGCTGAATATTTATCTACTACACTTACAATTGGTAATAAAGCACCATTTACATTACTTGTTGTATCTTCTATAATATTGCTTCTAATTGTATAATATGGTCTAATCATTGATTTTGATAAATTTACTGATGGTATTGACATACTTTCTGTTTTATTTATTATTGCCGGTATTATCTCTAATTCTGCTAATGGTTCCCATATTGCCGCATCTGGACCCGCACCCGTTGGTTGATAAGTAATTAATGTTCTTCCTTGTGCTAATCCTAATTCATACATAGGGGCATTAAAAGCATTAGACACCCACGCTTTTGTATCTGTTGTTGCTTGTTCTGAATTAGTTGTCAAAAATTTTAATGATTGATAATTTAAATTATCTATTCTTTTATTTAATGTATTATTTTTGGTTAATGTTGCGTGGAATTGTTCGTAACTAAAACCCATTGTTCCCCACAATGAAGCTTCCCAATTTTCACTATCTACACCCCAATTATCAATATAAATACCACTTCTACTATCAAATAATGCGTATGGTTGTATATTTTCATTTAATTCATCAAATGCTCTTTTATTTGTTTCTGTATCTGATGCCGGTACATTACTTTTTGGTAAACTTGGATAATTTAACTGAACTTGTTTTGGTTTTAAATATGGTTTAAAATTTGGACTAAAACCAAATGATTGAATACGTGGATTAAATTTATACACTACATCTCCAGCATCTGCTGATTCTGGAATAACTGGACTATTTCCAGTATCTCCCGCTAATTTATCATTACCTACATTTAATGCTTCATGTAATTGTACAAATTCATATCGGTTTGTATCTTGATTAAATTGACATACTGGATTATTTGCTCCTACATATCTTTGTGTAAAATATTTTGCGGTTTTTTCAAATGTTGTTGCTGGTTTTTGTTGTATTTTTTGTTCTGAAACTGGATTTAATGGGTTAAAGATATATGCTCCACTATTTAATAATACACAAGCGGTGCCGTATGCTGTAAAATGTGGATCATATCCAATTGGTCGTCCAGCCTCTAAATTACCAGTTGTTATATTTGGTTCATTAAATAATTGTTCTGGTATTCCTCCAATTCCGTTTGTTTCTGGGTGTATTTCTACATAATATTTTTTATCTGATGGGTCATAATATGGTGTAGCAAATCCAAAAGCGTATTTATCTACCGGTATATCATCAACATCATAATATAAATCTTCTTCATCTTTTCTATATCCTATAAATAATGGTATTGATGATAAACATTCATTAGAAGGTAAATAACCATCAGCACCTAATGCATTATTATATGTTGTGCCAGTATCTACACTTCCACTTGATGCTCCCCATTTATTTATATGTATATATCTAGTATTTGTAATTAATGGATTTTGATTATATGTTGTAAATGAATTTAAATTCTCAAATAATTCGGGGTAAAGTTCTTGTGCTTTTAAAAATGCTGATATTTGTTCTAATGTTGTTTTAGACCATTCAAACATCGTTATTATACTACTTGTTTGTCTATTTCCTCTTAAAACTGAAAATCTTGTTATTGTTGAATTAGGGTTTATTTGCTGTCTTGGTTGATTTTGTCCTACAATTGCCCTTCCAGTTTGCCATAATTCCGGACGTTTTACACCTATATATTGATATGATGAATAATATAATTGTGAGTTTGTAGAAGGTTGCCCCCCATCTATTGAAGCATTAATATATTCATCAAAATTTGAAGCATTCATAGACATAATATTGGCACAATTAAATAGCCTATATGTTGGTGCTTCTACTGTTGTTGTAATTGTTCGTAAGTATCTTTCACCGCTTACTTCATAACCAATATTAAATGGTAATGGGGTTTCGCTTTCATTTAATTGGTTTGATATTTGGTCGGCAATTTCTGATGATGTATTAAAACCTTCTTTTATACTAATCTTTTTTATTTCATTATATGGGTACCATGTATTTAATGCTGTATGGTCTCTATATAAACTTGCGTTAGTTGCGGGTGTATATGGCATCATATCATCACCTTTACCGGTTGTGTTATTAAATGATGTTGTTTCTAATACATATAACGCATATCTTGAACCATCTATTTTTAATTTTGGTATTATTTTATTATCTTTTGTTTTATATCTGTAATAATCACATACTGCGAAATTATCCGGTTGAACTGAAAAATGTGTCATACCTTGTGATGTTTCATCTCTATCGGTAAATCTTGTTTCATCATCTACTGTATCCACATTGTCTGTTATAAATCTTCTTGGTAAGCTTATATAATATGGGTGGTCGTCTGCGTTAATATAATATCCATATCTTATGTAAGCTTCATTATCTTTTAAATCATAGGTGTGTTCTTCTTCTGATGCTTCATATACTTGATAATATCCCATTCTATAATTAGCATCAAATGGGTCATTTCTAATTTCACTTGGTGTAATTTTTGTATATGGTATTGTTTGACCTTCCTTTAATGTAGCACCTTTAAATTCTATTACTTGACTATTTCCGGCTCCTACCTCTGAAATAAAAGAACGTTCTATGCTTATTTGGTCGCCAACATTTAATATTAATGTTTCATCTAATTGATTGGTAAAATATGCTGGGTTTGAGTTATTCGCACTGTTTGCCTCAATTGATGTTATGCGATTACAATTTATCAATTTTGTATCTACTATTGACATATATAAACTTTTTAGATATTTTTTTAAAAATAATTAAAAATAATTTAATAATAAATATTTATATGCCAACAAATGATAAAGAATATATGAAGAATTATATGTCTAAATATAATAATAGTGAAAAAAATTTAAAATATAAAATGTCTTATTATGAAAAAAATAAAGAAAAAATAAAACAACAACAACGTGTATTGTATCATAAGCATAAGAATGACCCTAAATATTCACATTATTTAGATCATCGTTTAGAATTACAAAGACAAGCATACAAAGAAAAAAAACCATGTAGTAAATCTTATAATATTGTTAGAAAAAAAGAAAAAAATTTTCAAGAAATGAGAATTAACAATGGATATTATGAAATTAAATTTACTTAATGTCTAGTATATTTTTTATTAATTTTTCTATACTTGGGTCTAATTCTATTTTTAAATTATCATTTTCTAAAAATCTTGTTTTATCTATAGTATTATTTTTATGGCATATACATACCATAATTTGCCTAATATCTGTTATACATACTTGTTTATCATTTGCTTCAATTAAATTTACACCTTCGCCTTTTGATGATTTTTCAAACTTATTACTTGAATTATACCATTTTTTAGTCATCATCATTGTTGCTTCGTGTATGAAGAACTTTTTTTCTCCACAATCAATACCAGTTGATTTAAAATCATTATGTGGATATATAAACATCATTTGATTAGAACCAACTAAACCGGCTTTATTTTCTTTTAATGTTTTATATGAATATGAAATATAAGTAGGTAAATATATATCGTCATCATCCATAAAACATATTATTTTATTTTTTGATAACTTAATTAGTTTATTTCTTTTTTCTCCAATTGTCATTCTTTGTTTTTGTTTAATATAATTCAATTTAATTGGAAATAAAACTTTTTTCATGTATTCTTCATTTTCAATAAATGGTGTTTCTCCGTCATCTAATATTATTACTTCTAGTAATTCTTTTGGGTAATCTTGGCGTAAAATATTCATAATACATAATTGAATAAATTTACTTCTATTGTATGTTGGTATTAGAATACTTATTTTTTCCATATAATTATTATTATATTTTTATTTTAGAAAAACCACGATTTCTTAACTTCTATGTATTCTTCCGGTGGTTTTATTTTAGTATTTATTTCTTTGACATCTTTTTCTAGATTAGTAATTGTTTTATTTATTTCATTTAATGTTTTAATAATATTATCTAGAAGTTCTTTATTTTGTTTTGCCAAGTTTTTTTCCATTATAAAAACTTTTTAGAAAAAAGTTTAATCAAAAAATTTACTAAAAATAATTCTACTACACCATTTTATGTTTTTTCTACTATAATAAAAAACAAAAACGGTGTAATGTATTTTTAGTTCAAATGTATATAAAAAAAATGTTATTATATTATATATAATGAATAATATTGAATTTGATTTAAATAAAATGAGTGAAAGATTATTAAAACTTGAAGATGAAAATGAAAATTTAAAAGTTCAAGTAAAACAATTAAAGAATTTTGGCGAAATACAAGTCGGTTTAAATGGTAAACAAGCACGACAAATAAGGCAATTAGTTAATGAAAATGAAAAATTAAATGAACATATTAAAATATTGAGTTCTTAAAAAATATCTAATGATATTTCTAATAAATTATTATTAAACCTTTTATCACCACCCCAAGAATTTTTATATTTATGATATTTTTTTGATTCTAATTTTTTTTTTTCTTTATTTTCTTCATTATATTTTTTGCTATATTCCTTATTATATTTAATTCTATCTGGATTATTTCTTCTTTTTAAATCGTGTTTTTTATTAGCAATTTTTTGTCTTTCTTTTCTTTCTTCATCGCTCATTCTTTTATAAATTTGTTTTTTTCTATCAAAATGAAGATTACAAACTTTACATAATATTTGTCTAAATTTACCAGTTTTATGGCAATGGTCTAAACATTTTTGTTTTGAATTATTTTCATTAGATAAAATAATATTACATTTATTACATTTGATTGTTGAATGGTATATTTTTAAAATGTCTTTAAATTCTTCATCAGTATGATTTACACCTCTTAATTTCCATTTATTTATTTTTTGTTTATCGGTAATCATATTTATATTAATAATATATACTTTAAATAGGTTTTCTTACATTTGAAAATCAATTTTTATTTTAAACTACTTGTTGTATTTTATCATGATGTATTTTTGGTAATTTAATTTCATCTTTATAAATTTTTACTTCTTTTAACCCATTACATATAATGGGGCGTGAAATATGCTTGTAATCATCTTTAAATCTCTTATTAAATATAGTTATTATATCTTGGTCTATATTAGGTGAACTTTCCAATAATCTGTCATATTCAGCACGTGAAACTTTTAAAAAGTCCCTACAATTTTTTCGTTTATCATCTTTTAATGCTAATTCAATTTGTATATTTCTACCAAATTTAGACCAAGCAACACTAGCAATTCTTGATGCTTCGTATATTTCAGCATATTTTAAAAATGACATTAAAGTGCCTAATATACCACATAAAATATTGAAACCACCTACAATGGCACTGAATCCTTGTTTAAATCCACTTGGTACATAACTATCGGCAAAATTTGCGGTTCCGGTTAATGTTGATAACACTATTATAGGTATACTCATGTGATGATATTTCTTCTTATATTTTCTTTCACTAAAATTGTGCAGCCAAGCATAGCACAAGGCTATTTCTCCCCATTCTGACAACATTTCTTCTATTTCATCACTCCAACAATCTATATTATCTTCATCAATTATTTTTCGTGGGGTTTTAAGATCTTCCATTATAAAGTTTTTTAATATTTTTTTGATAAAACTTTTTTCTAAAAAAAGTTTATAATGCCATTGACAAAAGAAGGTAAAAAGATTTTGTATAAACCTTTTAAAAGTAAAGCAAAAAATAAAAGATATTCGGTTTATGTAAAGGGTGATAATGGAAAAACTAAATTAATTAATTTTGGTGATAGTAGATATACCGTTTATTATCAACATAAAGATAAACAAAGACAAAAAAGTTATTTAGCACGTGCTAAAGGTATTAGAAATAAAAAAGGTGAATTAACTTACAAAGATAAGAATACGGCTAATTATTGGGCGGTTAAATTATGGGCGGATACTAAGCCTTCTTGGGCGTAATAATTCCACGTTTTACAAGTAAATCATATTTTTCTTTATGGTTTTTTTCAAATGTTTCTAATTTATCTTTTTTTCTATAATAATTATATAAATTTCTTGATTTTACTAATTCTTGTTTATTTTTGTAATTTTCTTTGTATCTCTCTTTATTTTGTTCATAATATTTATTTGCTCGTTCCTTATTCTTATTTTTAAAATCTTCATTGTGTTTTCTTACGTTATGGTAATATTCACGTTGTGATTTTTTATTTTGTTGGTATTTTTCAATTATTCTTTTATAGTCTTCTTGTGTGAATTCCATATATATATATTATATAAATATTTTTTTATATACTTTATTATAAAAAAAAAATTTAATTAATATGTTTTTTTGATAAAACTTTTTTCTTAAAAAAGTTTATATGGATAAAACAAATATTGAAGATTATTTATTTAATATTTATAAATCAAATACTAGAATGTATAAAAAGCTTTATTATCAAAAAAATAAAAAAAGAATATTAGATTATAATATTAAAAGATATGATGATAGATTAATTAATAATGGTATTAAAATAATTAAAAAAGAATTTGTAATAAAGTTTAATTAAAATTATTCGGTACGTGCTACCGCTACTTGCTGACTTGGGGCTACTGCTTCTTGAACTGCTTGTGCTGGTTTATCTGCGGCATCTTTAGCGGCATCTATTGAATCGCCTACACCTTGTAAGGCAGCACTACCAGCTGAAATAATACCGCCAACTGCTCCAAGAATTTGTAAGCCCGGAACCAACCCCGCAACGTCTAATGCTCCACCAATAATATTTCCTACATTAGCGGTTTGTTCTTCCCAATTATTACCGGCTACATGTCCATCTTTTATATCTTCAAATATATCTTGACCGGCACTAACTGCTCCACCAATTGTTCCGGCAATCTTAGTTCCTTTTTCTAATACATCACCGGCACCACCAATAAAACCACGTAAGCCCTTAACATCAGCCGAAGACTGGACGCCTTCAAAACCACCGCCAACGGCTTTACCTCCGGCAAATGTTTTTCTAATTGATGGATTTAATGCCTCTTTTACACCACTTGCCATTTTAGCACTATCAATTCCACCACGTATTAAATCATTTGTTGCTTGTGTTTTGTCTACTTCTCTTTGTTCGTTGTAATTTTGTGCTGCTAAATCGTTTTGTGCTTGAAGTTGTAAATTTGTATTCTGAATACCTTGTGCCATATTATTTGCTTGACTTACTCCACCATCTACAGAATATAACGATAAACCCATTTTTTATATAATTAATAAAAGAAAAAAAAAAATTATTAAAAAAAACTTTTTTTATTCTAGAATTTCACTTCCACGTCCTATAACTCTTTCAAATTGATAATATGCGGTTGCTGGGTTTGTTTGTAAATCGAGATGTAAAAATGAATACCGGTCTTTATGTGCTATATTATATAGTTTAATAAAATTATCTGGACTTCCGAATAAATCGCCGTATTCTTCCGCTATCTTTTCAAGTTCTTTTGCGTTTTGCTGTTTACATATAATTACATTAGTTGAGTTATTACGAATTAAACCACTAACGGCACGAAATGATTGAGTTGTGAAACAAAGTAAATTAATACCGTAATGGCGAAAACGCGTTGCAAGGAAGCTTACGTAGTTGTTTTTGCTAAAGTCTTTAGTTAAAATATCATCGAGACAAACGGCAAGGTTCAAACGGTCATCTTCTCCTAATGCTTTTTGACTTTCTATAATATTTTCTATCATTGAATCTTCGTAATGGTCTTGACAAGCGAAATATTTTTTCATCATCTTCATTTTGGGGTCTGCATTTAATGTATTACTAATAAGATGGACGACATCAAATCTATCTTTAAACATTGAAGGATTACAAAGTAAATTACATAATAAATTACTTTTACCGCTTCTTACACTTCCTATAATTAATAATAAACTTGGTGGTTGTGGTAAGTGCGGATGTAAGCCCTTAAACATTTTAGATGGTGGCGGATCTTTAACCTTAAATACCTTTGGGGGTGGTGGTACATTTTCTTCTTCTTTTTTTGGTTCTTCTTTTTTATTTTCCATATTCTATAATATTATTAAATAAAAAAAAAAATAAAAAAAAACTTTTTAAAAAAAACTATTACCATAAGGGTTAGTATTCTTTCTATTCATAGCACGTTTTAAAGTATTCTTAAAATCTTCATGTTCTTTCTGTTTCTTTTCTGCTTCTTTCTTTTTTGCTTTACGTTCTTTTCTTAATACTTCGTATGATTGAATACCGGCAAATATCATTTTTTCTATTGCTTCTTGTGCTTGTTGTTGATTTACTTGAGGTTGTATAAATTTTGGTTGTTCTGGTTGTATTATTGGTTGTGGTAATGGTTGTGGTTGTTGAATTGGTTGTGGTGTTGGTTCTTGAATTGGTCGGTTTACCGGTTGTTCTTCTTGTTTTTTTGATTTTCCCTTAATCTTTCTTGCTTCTCTCACTTTTGCCATTCTTTCACGCATTGCTTGGCGTTGTTCTTCGGTATATTCTCTTTTCTTACGTGGTTTTTTTACTGGTTCTTTTGGTGGTTCTTCTTCTATAATAGTTTCCTCTATAATGGTTTCTTTCTTTGGTTCTTCTTTCTTTGCTGGTTTTGTTTCTTCAAAAATATCATTTGGGTTTATTTCTTCCGTTGTTGGCACTGCTTCCGGTATTAATTCTTCTTCGTTTTCTTCCGTTTCTTCTGGTACGAAATCCATTTTAACTTTTGGAATAAAAGACATTTTATATAATTTTAAAAGAAAATAATTTTAACTAAAAAAAATTAAATTTATTATTATTTTGAATATTAGTTGTATTAGATTTATTATTATTAAAGTTTTCTTAAAAAGTTTATTTACTATCTTTAATATGAAATACAATTATTGTTTTACCAGTAATTGCCGTACATAATTGTTCGTTATCATAAACTATATCTACATCAATTTGATTTAATGTAATTTCATTTGTATTATTTAGTTTCAAATATACACGTTCTTGTGGTTCAAAATATAAGCCGCCAGTTTCATTACCGCTATTGTCAAAACGTGGTAAATGTGCGATAATTTTACTTGTAGATGTTCCACGTCTTGCGTTTGTGCTATTTTGTGTAAAATTATTTAATCTAATAAATAAAGATACATTAGAAATTAATTTAGGTGTATTATCACTGTTTATTGTTTGTGTTGTGGTAGTTGAATCATTAAGTGTATCTACAATTGAACGTCCTACAAAACCTAATGTAAATTGTGAATTACAAGGCTCTGTGATTTCTCGTCCATAATCTATACTTGGTGCTAATGTAAATATTAATTGTGATTCATCCAATATTCCGTGGCTGTCAATTCCGAGTGGGTCTCTTACTGCTGCTATTGCGTAATCATTCCAAGGTCTTGTCTCTACATCTCGCCCAAAAGTAGAAGATATGCCATCATTACATAATTTTACCCACCAATTCAATTTTTCATTAAAAATATCATATGTATCATCTAATGCTGAATATGTATAAAATTCTGTCATTTCAATACTTGTTCCTCTTTCTAATGACATGGTGGGGAATAAATGCCATTGAGTACAATTTATAGGTGTAGCAATAGTATTTTTTGCGGGGGTGGTTCTCTGGTCTTGATTTACTAGGTCAACCCAATTTGTACTATCTACACTAATTTGAATTACTACTTTTTCATTAGATAAAGCAAATTTAATGTATCTATAACCGGAAGCATTTGTGCCTATATTATATTCAGTCGCAAATGTTCCACCAAAACCCCAATATTGGATAGGTTCCATTACTAAATCATTAGCATTACCGGAAGTTCTACTACTTTTAATACAACTTTGAAATATTCTTAATTGAGTTCCTACACGTCTTACGCAATAATCGTAAAATTGGTCTTGTTGAAATGATTTTTGATTGCTTGGCTCAAAATATGCCGGTAAATATTCTATACCTTCATTATTAGCGTTAAAATTACTTGGAATATTGGGTCTTACTAATCCAACAATCCATTTAGATGCTTTCACATTGTTAGCAGCTTGAATATCAAATACTATACCTTTATGATTTCCGGCATTAGCACCGGCGGTTCCTTTAAAACCATAATTCGTTATTGGGTAAGCATCGCAACGAACTTGAATTGGTTGTTTTTTTAGATTAGTAAATAAACCTTCATCTAATGTATATATTGTGCCTTCATTATCATCTGCTCCGGTCAAATTAGTTACACCTATATCTACATCTAATTGGTCAGTTGAATCTTCCGTAGCAGTGTGTTCAGTTAATACCCAGTTGTAGCCTTGAAAATCTAAATTAGTATCATAAGAAGCATTACAAACTAAACCAGCATTTACATTGCCTTGTGTATCTATACCTTTTATTACTGCCGGGTGTGAAATAACATTCTTCATGCCTATTTCTATTAAATCCGCCATATCTCTTACATTAGTTTCTACGTAATCGCCTTGGTTTAGATCACCTATATTACCAATCATTGGTGATACGGTAGAGTCTGCGAGTTCATAAGTTCCATCAACTAATTTTTTACCAAAGTAAACACCAAAAACATTATTTAGTCTACTTAATGTATATACACCAGATTTATTGATTTTACAACTTTGTAAAGCAATTTCACTATTTGGTGGAATTTTCAAAGTATTATTATTTAATGAATTCGTATATGAATATGGTTTAAATATATTACTTTGAGTATTGACATCTTCAAGATTAACATTTGATGTTATAACTAACGACATTTTATAATAGTTATAAATAAAATATTTTTTTTGAAAAAAAATAAAAATATTTATATAATTTATAAAAATGTTAGTGAAACCAATTAAAAATAATAACCATATGGATTTACAACATAAACCTATGGAAACAGTAAAAAGAGATAAAACAATTAGACCTAATCAAATATTTGAAAATTACAAAAGCGAACCGAAAAAGAAAAAGTCTAATAAATCTAAAAAAAAAGAAAAGAAAAAAAAGTATTGAATTTTCTATTTTCAAAAGTTGGGTTTTTGAATAAAAAAAATGTTGAGGCGTAAGGCAATTACACCATTTTAGTATTTTCTTTCTTATATAAAAAACAAAAATGGTGTAACGATAAGGAAAAATTTCTATATACAATATGAATATAAAAAAACCTAAGCGTAGTTATCTTTTATTTTTGGCTTTCTGTCTAAACTTATATAATTCTAATTCACTTGTTAAAATATCATTATTAAATGTATATTCAGTTTTTCGTATTTTATCAACCATTTTTTTAGTATTTTTAACTAATTCATTACCAAATAAATTTTTATACATTTTATACATATATTGTGTTAATACTTCTTTATTAGTAAAATCAATATCAGATTTTTTAATAGAAGCATTCCAAACCTTACTATAATTAGTAGCGTAAAAGTCAGCATCTTTTATTTCTAACGGATTTTTTACAATAATATCATTATTATCAGAACAACCGGTCAAATCTTTTATTTCTTGTAAAAACTTAATTTTTGCTTTTGTAGAAGAAACTTTCTTAACATTGAATTCTTCTTGTAAGAATAGTTCTTCTTTTATATCTTCAATTTTATTAAAAAAATATTTTGATATATTAAAATGATTATCTAATTTAGTTTGATTCAAAAAATATTCTTTGTATTTTTCTATATTTTCTTTAGTATCTATTTTAAGATAATCATTAATTTTAATTACTGTTGGGTGATCTACTGAAAAATTTTCTAATTTAAGTTCTTTAATCTTACTTCTCATTTCTCTTGTTCCTTTTAATTGTGTATTATAATAAGTAATACTATCATTAACGAAACCACGTTTTTGTAATAATTTAATAAAATGACCGAATTTATTGATTTCATAACATCTATTTAAATATGTATACTTTGTATAAAAATCTAAATAAGCTTCAGAAATAAAATTATTATCATTACACATTAATGAAAACGAACAAAATTCATTACCGAAACTTTCTAACTCTTGTAATTCTTGTTTTACATAATCTAATGAAAATTCTTCATCTTCTATTTTAACCTTTTTCATTTCAAATGTATATCTTAAATATTTAATATTTCTACATCTTGCGATTTGCTGAATCATTGCGGTTGGCGGTATTGTTCTTTCTTTATAATAGCAATATACTGGGCGTTTTATTGAACTATCTAAACCATAAATAATTTTAGGCGAATATATAATTTTATCATGATTATCTAAATTACAGTATTCATCATTATCTGATGTAATTAATTTAACATCTCTTATCCCATAATCTAATAATTCTTGATGTATCATCTCTGCTTGTGTTTTACTATCACAACAACATAAGAACTTTTTTTCTAAACGTAATTTATCGCAAAAATCATTGTAGCTGAATATTTCTTGACATTTAACATTTTTATTATGTAAAAATTCATTTTGAATATATATTTTATTTTTATCAACTAATTTTAAAAATGATAATGAAATATCATTAATATCGGCATCAGTACAAATAATCTTTTTACAATTATTTAATATTTTTAATAAAGCGTTAAAAACAATAACACGTTTAGTATTTAATGTATCAGCACAAATTAAATACTCAATCATTGAATTAAATTCATCTAAATAAACAATATAGTTTTTATATTCGTAATTATACCAATTAGCAACACGTAAAATACTATCAATTGTAATTACATAATTATCATTACTTTGTAATCTACCATCAATAATATTATATAAACGACAATCAATACTACTTTTTGAAAATGTCATATATTGTTCTTCTGCTAATGTAACCCTTGAAACAATTGATAAAAATTTAGTATTTGAATTATTTTCATATTCATTTAAATAATATTTTTTAAAACTTGTTGTTTTACCAGTTCCAGTATCTGACTTCATAATTAAACAATCATTATTAACTAAATCTTTAGTATAGTTTTCATCTGTTAATTTAGCTTGATTAATTATTACATCTGGTTTTATTGTATGTATGTCATAATCAATATACATATAATATTCAAGCATTGTTCTAGCATTTCTAACTTTTGTATTTAATAATAAATTAGATAAACAATTATATTGTTTATGTCTTTTGATATTATCCCAATGTGAATTCATCCAATCTATATGACCTTGTGATTTAATATTACCATCAACTGGATTATTTAACTTAGGGTATTTTTCCCATAAGTCTTTACGGTTTATTTGCTTCATAGCAGTTGTAAAAATTAACCAGCCTTGATAAGTATTAAAGTATTTATCCGGTAATCCTTCAATAATTTTAATTAATAATTCATCACTAAAATTATATGTAAATTTAGATAAATCATAATATCCTTCTTCTTCTATTACTTCTTCTTCTTTGTTTTCACTTTTTTTAATTTCTTTTCTTTTTTTCTTTGGTTTTTTTTTCGGTTTTTTTTTTTTT
>Ga0208645_1002249_pt1 | contig 15620 bp, 23 predicted proteins | sample VirMetDEL_Sep_01_FD_184519 | JGI IMG/M metagenome (GOLD analysis project Ga0208645, IMG submission 184519) | Aqueous microbial communities from the Delaware River and Bay under freshwater to marine salinity gradient to study organic matter... | ecosystem: Environmental > Aquatic > Marine >... | reverse complement strand
ATAAAAAACTGAAAGTATTAACTTTAATGCTTACAAGTGCAAGTGGTTCAGATAAGGAACTAATCGAAAAGAAAATAAAACTTTTAAATTTAATGAATAAATAAACAATAGTTATGAGCAAAGAAAATTTAACAATGTTCGAGCAAGTAATAGATTCTGAAAAAGGAGAAGAAAGAGAATTTTACTTGAAAGGTCTTAAAGATATGATTGGCAAATTAGAGAGAGATGCCGATGAAGACTTGAAAAAAGAGATAGGTAGATTAAAAACAAAGTTTAGTATTGGTGGAGCAAAAAAAAGTCCTGCTCCAAAGAAAAGTCCTGCAAAAAAGACAACTGCAAAGAGAACTACAAAGCCTAAAACTACAAAAGAGGAAAGAGAGAAAAAGAAGGCAGAAGTTAAAGATGCTACGGGTAAGACAATAGAGGAATGTAAAGAAATTCTTGCCAAGTATGAAGCTATGCGACTTAAAACAAATAAGGAGCAAAAAGAAAGAGTTTCAGAACTTAAAAAGAAAGATGAAATCATTGATGGTACTAATGTTAAAACTGCTGATGCTACAACTAAAACAACTGCAAAAGAAGTTGCTCCAAAAATTAAAAAGGAAGTAGAGCAAATAGAAAAAGAAGCAGAGAGAGAAGCTAAAAAAGTTGTTAAGCCACAAGGTAAAACTGCAACAGAGGTTAAAAAGCAAGTTGAAAAAAAGAAAGAGGAAATCATTGAGAAAAAGGTTGAGGATATGACCGAAGACCTTATATCTGCTACTACTAAATTCATAGAATCTGTTAGTGATGAAATTGGTAGATTCAAGAAAGACGACCAAAAAAAGTTCTTAATTAATTTAAGAAAGGAAATTGACGTTTTATTAAGAGATTATGGTTATGGTGGAGAACTTGGAGCAGGAGTTCAAGCATACGAAGTTCCTTGGATGGGTGGAAAGCCATCTATGTATTCTAAAGGTGGAGAGGTAGATTCAGATATAGTTAAAGCTATATTTGAGCCAAATGAGATGAGTGGTCAAATACAAACGTCAAGAGGTAAAAAATCTATTGAAGGTTTATCGGATATGATTTCAAATACTCAATTTGATTCCGAAACGATTGCAAAGTCAATTTTCACAATAAATTCTTCTAATGGTAAAATAGAAACTAATTATGGAAAAAAGACACTTAAAGGTCTTGAAAATATGATTTTGTCAGCAAGAGAAAGTGCAGGAATTAACTTTGCTAAAGGTGGTTCTACTAAATCTGTAATTGTAGATAAACAATTAGGTTATGACATTTTTGTTACAAATACTAATAACCCAAATAAAGATAACAGAGAGTTTGTTGCTTTAGTTAAAGGTAAAGGAGATGCTTTATTAATGGTTTCAGCATTAAATAATTCAGTAAAAGAAGCACCATTACACTATTTTATGGAAGATAATTTCTCAAATAGATTAAAAGGTAAAAAATTCGCTAAAGGTGGAAAAGTTCTAAGTGCTATCGCAGAAGATTGGGGTAGAGATTCAGATGTTTATTATGCAGTACAAGATTCATACGTTGCTTATGATAGTGATGAAAAAGCAAAAGAAGTATTAGAAGAATACGATATGCTTGAAGACTATGAACACTTATTTGCTAAAGGTGGTAAAACTCGTTCATTACGTTCAATCAGAAAAGACAGAGCAAGATTAAGCCAAGAACCTTGGGAACAAGCATATAAGTCAAAAAGAAAAGGTAATTACTATGCTAAAGGTGGAGTAACTGCATCAAGTGATATTATTGATATTGCTATCTATTGGTTAGATGAAAATGAGCCATTACAAGGAGAAAATTATTCAATTAATTCAAGAGAATTATCTAAAAAACTAAAAAGTGGAAAAAGAGATAAGCAAACTATTGAAGAATTAATGGATATGCTTTACTCAAATGGACAAAATGATGATACTGCTATTGAATTAGATGGATATAGTGTTGCAGTATATGGAGAAGAAGGTGTAGATGACTATATAAGAGGAGAAGACATTTATTATGCAATAGATGAAGATAAATTTGCTAAAGGTGGAAATGTTGAAAATTCATTTTCACGCAAAGCAGAAGCAAGAGGTTTAGATACAGAAGATTTTATGAATCAAGTATTACATAATCCTTCTTACTACGATGAAAGAACTCGCAGACAAGCACAATTTATGAAGAACGAATTTAATATGTAATTATGGATATTTTAAACGAAGAAAGATTTGAAAAAGGGGGTGTAGTTCTTGAAAGACTGCATCCCGAACTTTCAGTTGAACCTTTTATCCCGTACTATGAACGTATGGGGTATGAGGTAAAAACTAATGTACTTCCTAATGGTTGGACTGAAATAATTGGAGAAAAGATTAATAAACCCGATTCTGATATAGTAGAATATTTACAAAATCACACTAAAGATGAAGCATATAGACTAAATAATTCTAATTGGAATAGTAGGTTTATTTCAAATGCTCAATATAATGTTAATAGAGATTATATTACAAACTTTGCTAAAGGTGGAAGATTAAGAAGTATTATGAAAGATATACATAATTATAATGCTCCTTTTTCTGTGGTTGCAGTAGATACTGATAATCGTAAAGTTTTAGAACAAGCTATTAGTATTCAAGATTGGCAATTAATTCCTGCTCATTATAGAGTTCTTAAAGAGAAATATCCAAATGCTACAATTAGGGTAGAGGATGGAACGGGAATAAGTTTATTCGCTAAAGGTGGAAGAACTACACATTCAAGAAGGGTAGATGCAAGAAGATTGAGCAAAGAACCTTGGGAACAAGCCTATAAATCTAAAAGAAAAGGTAATTATTACGCAAAAGGTGGAGAAGTTTGCCCTACTTGTGGCTCTTTCGCTAAAGGTGGAATGGTAGATTTATTTGAGGACTACGAAAAGTTACCAAAAGATGCTCGTGATATATATGCAAAGTACGAAGCTAAAATCATAGAAGGCGACTATAATTACAAGGATAGTAAGAACTTCCTTAAAGAAATGGAATCGGCAGGATATACTTTTGATTACGGGTTAGATAATGAGCCTTATGGTTTAAGACCAATAGGTGTTTCATTAAATGAATTAGAAGGGTTTGAAGAATTTGCTAAAGGTGGTAAGACTAAAATTAATTGGTCGGAATACTACGAAAAAGGTGGAACAATTATGTCAAAGGAAATGAAGGACAAATTGTTTGATTCTGATGGTACAAGAAAGATTGACAGAAAAAGCATCAAGGAACTTACTGATTATGTAAATTCTTTGGAGCAAACAAAGTCTAAACACTTTAACGAGAAAACAAAAAAGTATTCTCCTGCAAGACAAAAACTTCATAAAGAAATACTTAATGAGTTTAAAGACAATTTAGTTTGTATTGAATCTGATGAACCTATTGCTATTTTAATGGGTGGTTCTCCTGCAAGTGGTAAAAGTACATTCCTTAAAAAATATGCACCTTATTTATTAAGCGAAGAACTATTAAGAATTGATGCTGATGAAGTTCGTTCTATGTTACCCGAATATGAAGGTTGGAACGCATCTCAAACACATTTAGAAACTAAAGACATTGTAAATACTTTATTGTCTGATAGAACTATTGGTTTGCCTTGTAATTTCGATTTAATTTATGATGGAACAATGAACAATACTAAATCGTATCTTCCATTAATCAAAATATTAAAAGAACTTGGATATAAGATTTATGTAGTTTACATTGATAATGTACCTAAAGATGTAATAGTTGATAGAGCCTTAAAAAGATACCAAAAATCGGGAAGGTTTGTTCCATTAGAAGTGATTGATGATTTCTTTAGTAAAGGTAAATCTGCTCTTAATGAAATTAAAAAAGAGGTTGATGGATATATGATTGTTGATGGTGGAAATAATAATTACAATATTATAGAAGAAGGTGGTATGAAACTTCCACAAAATAGAGAGTATTCTAAAATAGGTAGTCCAATTAATTAGTATTTTTTTTTAAATTTGTATAAACCAAAAATTCAAATAATATGGAAAAAATGTTACCATATCAAGCCTTAATACAAACAAAGGGTTTGACAAAAGCAGAGTTACCAAACAACATTCAAGCTAAAATCAAAAAGGTTGAAGCTACATTAAGAAGTGTTGCAAGTTTTGGTAAGAAAGATGAAAATGGAGATTATATTATTACTCCTAATGTTAAGTCTAAATTAGACCAACTCGATGAACAAATTGTAAACGATATTTGGGATTATTTAGAAACTAAACAAAAGGAAGAATTAAGAACTCCGACCCAAAATAAGGTAAAAGAAGAAGTTGTAGAGAAGAAAGTTGTAGAAACTCCAAAAGTGGAATCAACCCCAACGATGGAAACTACTGAAACAACTACTACTCAAACAACAACAACAACTACTAAAGAAGAATCTAAAGGAAAGATAGGTTTCTTTGACTTTTAATTCTTAATTTAGTAGCAACTTCAATCTTGATTTGTGTTGAGTATTAGTTGCTTTTAAAGATTGTTTGTTTTAGCCAATGGTAGAAGTTGAGATTACTCCTTTTAGCCATTGGCTTTTTTTATTCTTTATAATTTTTCTCACAAGATATGAACACTAAAGCAGGAAGAAAACCAACAAGTAAAAATTTTGAAACTAAAGTCCAAATAGACCTTTCAGAGTATATTAAAAGTGTTTATCCCGATATAATTTTTACTGCCGAAAGTAGTGGTATTAAACTAACAATGGGTCAATCAATAGTTGCAAAAAGATGTCGTAGTTCTCGTGGATTGCCCGATATGTGGATAATGGAAGCCAAAAAAGGTTATCACGGATGTTTTATCGAATTGAAAAAAGATGATGTTAAAATCTTAAAACAAGATGGAAGTATTAAATCTGATAAACATTTGCAGGAACAAGAGGAAATTCAACAAAGATTAAGATTAAAAGGCTACTATTGTGAGTTTGCAGTTGGTTTAGAAGAAGCTAAAAAGATAGTTGATTGGTACTTATCTTAAAATAATGCGTATATTTATTGCAACATAAATTTAAACCTTCTTAATGCAAAATAATGAGCAAAAGTGAATTTACAATTCTTGAAGAATTAGTATTGACAATAGATAAGATAGGAATTGAAAAAACATTAGAGATAATTAAGAATAGTAGAAATCTTGCAAAAGACAAAGATATAATATTGCAAGAATTTATTATTGAAAGTGTTTGTAATGCTTTCTCAATGTCAAAAAGAGAACTTCTAAAGGGCAAAAGTAGTTTAGACAAAACCAATGCCCTTGCAATTTGTTCTGTTGAGTTAAAAGGACATTTGGGTTATTCGCAAGGTAGAATAGCATCAATCTTAAAGAAACACGATTCAGTTGTTTCTAAATACATAAAGAAAATAACATATTTAGATTCTAACCATCAAGAAGATAAAAGAATACTTGACAAGTTAGATGTAATAGAAGTTAAGGTAAGAGATTTTAAAAACAATATTATTAACAAAAATCTATAAAATGGCAAAAAGAGGAAGACCAAGAAAAACTCCCGAACCAATAGTAGAGGAACAAGAAGTAGAAGTAATGGAAATAGAAGATGCAAACGTGGTAGAGGAAGCGAACAATGAACCATTTGAAGCAGAGGTTCAACAAACACAAAGCCAAGACCCATTGGAAGGTACTTTTGGCAATTATAATCCATTAGCAGACAATGTAGTTGAGAGAGAATATGCAACTCCAAAAACTGCCGAAGGTTTGACTGATGATATTCCCGAACCTTCATTTGAGCAGGACTTGTCTTTTGATGATTTAATGAATACTCCAAGTGAAGAGGAAGAGGAAGCAGGAAACCCTTTTGATAATCCTAATCCTGCATTAAATGATTTACCACCACAAGAAAAACAAATTGCTTGTGAATCAATGGTAGATACAGTTTTAGATACTTATGCAGGACTACATAAAGTAGTAAGTAACTTTGCTAAATTTCCCGAAGATAAGCTAAATCAATTAATCTTAAATGATGAAATTGATGGAACTATGCGTATGCCTTTAGAAAGTGGTGGAGATGTTTCATTAACCGAGTTCGTTCAAAGTTATAATGAACAAGCAGAGGAAGTGTTAAGCTACGATAGAGAGTTTGGTATGAAGGTTCGCCCTGCTATGATTAGGGTATTTATGAAGAAAGGTTGGGGTATGACTGATGAACAATACCTAATCTTTATGTTCGGTAAAGACATACTTGCAAAAACAACTCAATTTATAGGATTAAAAAAGTCTATTAATTCTACAATGAATCTACTAAAAGAAATTCACGAAGAATCAAAAGGTGGTATTCCGACTGATAAGGCAGAACGAGTAGAGCAAGAAGATGTTTATGAAGAAGAAATACCCGTTCAAAGGCAAAGAAGACAAGAACCAAGGGTTCAAGAGATGATTTTGGATGATGAAACAGAAATCGGTCAAGGATTAGATAATTCAGAATATGAAGTTCAAACGCAGAAAATGAATATTCACGAATTTAAAAGACCACAAGAAACAAATCATCCCGATTTAGTTCAGAAAGAGATGGATAAGGCAAACGCAGAAGCAAAAGCAAAGGAAAGAAAGAAATAATATGAATTACGTTGAAGTCAAAAAGGAGAAACCTAAAAATCTACCAAAGATATTAATAGCTATACCTACATACGAAGGTAAAAATTATTGCCTTGATGCTTTTTTAGATAACTTAAATAAGTTTAGTTATCCTAAAAGCAGATTAGAATATTATGTAGCAGATAATTCAGCTACTAATAAAAATGCAAGGATGCTTAATAAGAAGTATGGATTAAAAGTATTTTGGAAAGACTATACGGGTTATTCAGTATTTGATAAAATGGCAGATAGCCATAATCAATTAAGAAGATACTTTTTAGAAAGTGATTGCGATTATATGTTACATTTAGAAAGTGATGTATTTCCTCAACACGATGTTATAGAAAGACTTTTAGAATGTAGGAAGCCTATTGTAAATGCTTTGTATCAAATATTAGATGGAGCAAATAGAACTCCTTGTTTAGCACAAGTTGATAAGAACCACGAATATTGGAGAGCATTTAGATTTCACGTTAAGTCTTCTTTATTTTGGCATTCTTACGTTAATGGAAAATTACAACCTACATATATTGCAGGTATTGGTTGTTGCTTAATGAAACGTAAGGTAATGCAACATTTTGAGTTTAGGCATCCCGAAAATGGTAATAATCCACCCGACACTTATTTTGCAGAAGATTTATTGCAAAGGGGAGTTCAAAATTGGGTACACACGGGAGTACACGCATTTCATTGGAACAAAGAAGATTGGGGAAGGCATTTTAAATATATGAAATACCATAAAAGCGAATGATGATTTACTTTTTAAAAGTTATGGGAATAACTATATTATGCTTTTTTGCATTATTATTCGTGTATAGATTTTTTGATTTCTTTTACACGATATATATTGAAGATAAGAAAAACAGAAAAACTTTACATAAACCAAAAATAAAAAACAATGGGAAAGATTAAAGAGATTGCAGGAGCAACAGATTCAAAAGATTTAGCAAAAAGATTTGCTGAAAACAAAGTAAAAGAAGTAAAAGGAGATGGTAGCAAACAAGCTACTATGAATGGTAGAATACTTCCAATTACAGATTTTAAAAAAGTAATTGAACACGATAAAATTTATTTAGGTACTCTTCAAAGTTTACAAGCTAACTTATCTTTATACGAAAGATTATTAGCACAAAAACTTACACCTATTAAGAATGATGATGATAAGAGGTATAAAAGAGCAAAAGAATTTGTAGAATGGGATGAAGTTAAAATCAAACTTTATGATGTTAGAGGTATGATTGAAACTCACAATAAATTAATCAATGACAAATTATTCCATTTTGAAAATATTGCCAAAAAGCAATTTGACAAAGAATGTGAAGAAATGAAGGATGGAGAGTTTGAAAAAGTATTTGAAACTGCATCTTCTATTGCAAATAATTTAGTTGAGTTAAACTTATCCGAAGATTGCAAAACAATTAAGTCTGAAATTAAAGATGAGTTGTATTGGTATAGTCAATTAGAGGATGAACATAAAAACGATATGGAATATAAGCTATATTTGTTCAAAGCAATTAGAAGATTAAGCAATGCTTTTAATGATAAATTAGAACAAAACAAAGCATAGTGAATAAAATTGGTGTAGTATATAACCTTTTTGATGGAGAAGAACTTTTAGAACATTCCATTATGTCAATTAGACCCTTGGTAGATTATATAACAATAGTCTATCAAGTGGTTTCTAATTTTGGGGAGCATAATAATTCAAGTGAATTAATTTCTAAAAAACTTATGAATCAAGGTTTAGTTGATAATATTATCAAGTATGAACCCGAAGTATTGTATTTAGATAATGGAGAAACTTATTGGGAAAGTGGTACTGCTAATGAATTAGTAAAAAGAAATGTTGGTTTAAATGATTGCAAGGAAGTTGGTTGCGACTACTTGTTAATGATGGACACCGATGAATTTTACACTTCCGAACAATTTAGTTATGCCTTTAATGAAATAATTGATGGTAATTATGATACTTCATTTTGTCAAATGGTTACATATTACAAAGAACCTTTTTATAGATTAGAACCAAAAGAAACCTATTATGTACCTTTTATTATTAAGTTAAAAGAAGATACAGAATATAAACTACACCAAAATTATCCAATCCGTATTGACCAAACAAGGCAAAGCAAAGTAGGAAATTGTATTGTTTTTGATAGGGATGAATTAGAGATGCACCATTATTCATTCGTAAGAAAAAATATTTTGAAAAAGTTTAATAACTCATCAAGTGTATTTCCAAAAGAAGAAATTGAAGATTGCGTACAAAATTTTAAAGATTTTGAATTAGGTAAACGAGCAATTTTGTTAGGTAAACGTATATATGATGTAGTTGAAACTAAAAATTTATTTAATATAAAAATATGAGAGAAGCACAATTAGGGGTTGCAGTTGGTAAAAAAGGAATAGGAAAAACATATACTACTATGCAAGTCATAGAGCAATATGTTAAAGGTGGTTCAACAATTAGACCTCGTAGAGCATTAATACTTGATGTAAACGATGAATTTGAAAATGTAAAGGGTTTATCAATTTCCCACGTTAAAGTATTTAGCCACCATCCAAAAGTAGAAGTTAGACGAATAAGACCATATAACCCCGATGGTTCAAAAATGAGTTTAACTGAAATTGCAGATACACTAAAACTTATTTTAGATAATTACAAAGGGGGGTTATTATTAATAGAAGATGTCAATAAATATGTTTCTGACTATGCTCCGAATGACCTTATTGGTGCTTTATGTACTAATCGTCATACCTCTACTGATATTATTATGCACTTTCAAAGTATTGGTCGTGTATCGCCTAAAGTATGGCAAAACTTAAATTGGATTAGATTTCACAAAAATTCTGATTCAGTTGACAAACATCATAAAAAGTTTGATGATAGGCACGAAGCATTGAAGTTAGTAGAGATTATGGTTAATAACCAATATCATAATGGAAATAAAAGATTTCACGTTACATATAATTGTGATGATGAATATATCTATGGTAATTATAGCAAAAAACAAATATTAGAAGCTATTGATGAATACATTTCTTTGAATTACAATAAAAAAGTTAAACCTTTACTAAATATGAGAGATGCAAAAGGTAAGCTAAAGTTTACTCCCGAAACTGCACATAAACATATTAAAGATTTAATGGTAAAAATGTACATTCCAAATAAATAAAATGTAGCAATTTATTTGCAACATATAATCTATTGAATATCAGCCTATTGTAAAAAATGCAATAGGCTTTTTTTATTTTCAAAAATAATATTAATAGCTATTAATTGAGTATAATAAAATAAATTTGGAGTGTCGCTATTTGAATAGTAGGCATTAAAAAACATTTTATTAATCTAAAAAATAATTTTGAAATTATGGACAAGAAAGCAATTATGGGAATTGTATTTACTGCATTAGGTGTTGCAGGAGGTGTAATTATCGCATCAATGGTTCAAAAGAAATTGGCTGAAAAAAAGTCTGCTTCTGCTGAATAATCAAGGAAGGATTGAATTAGAAAAAAAAAGAAATTAGTTATTAATTATTAAAAATTTATCAAAAGTGGATTTAAGAAAATATTTTTCAGAAGCACAAGAAGAAGCTAACGAAAATTTCTTCAATGCAGATGGGTGGGATGACGACTACGATTTTGCAGATGAAGATTATGATTTCGATGGTTACGCAGATGATGAGTTTGATATGGCAGTAGGACAAGCATCTGCTCCGACATCTCAACCTTACATCGTATCTATCACAAACACGAACACGACTACTGCGTTTCCTTGTACTATTTTAGGTGCGTATAGTACGTTAGCTTATTCTTCTCCGAATTGGCAAAATTCGTCAGCGATTTCTATTACAATGGGAATTGCAGGGGTTACTTACCAAGAATTTTTGTATCAGTCAATGAATAAAAGTTTCGTAGTGGGGCAAACCTATTACCAATCTTCTACTGCTAACCAAGTATTAGAAACTTTAACATTAATTCAAAAGGATGTTAATGGTAATGAAAGTCAAAAGACTTTAGTTCCAACTATTGACCCTTATCAGCAACAATCTACTATCGTAGTTGTGAAGTTCTCTTATAAAATTGATGGTTTCACAGCAATCGTATTAAGTTCAGTATTAGCATCAGCAGTTGTGAAGATTTACTTCTATCCTTCTGAAACTGTATCTACTGCAAGAACTTTAACGGGTAGAAGAGCAGTTAGAGGTTATGGAAACCCAAGACTTGTAAAATCTGAAACTTTAAAACTTTCAAAAGGTGCATTACGTGCTTTGAAAGGAAGAAGAGGATAAGAAAGTCTTAACTTATTAGACTTGCTTTTCAGCAAGTTGCTACGATTAAAGTTATTAATTGTATAATACTGAAAGGTAGGTTAGCTTAAAGTTAAACCTACCTTTTTTTGTTTAATCTTAAAAAAAATAAAAAATGTTTGATATTAAAAGTCCAAAGTTTTTAGGTGGTCAGAATGTTCACAACCTATTAATTATCGGTTTAGTTTCATTTGTGATTTATAACCAAATGAAAAAAAATAAAGCATCTATTGAAATAAATAACTAATATGAGTTCAGAAAGAATTACAATGTTTAAATATTTGGCAGAGAGAGTTCCTGCTGATGTTCATTTTACTTTGAACAAGTATGATTCGTATAGAAAAGCGAGAAATACAGAAGAACTTGAAAGCCAAATAAAGCACTTTGTAAGAAACTATGGGGAAAAAGGTTTGAATAGCCTTGCAGAAATTCATCCCGATAGAGAACTTTTAGAAGGTATATGTAGTTCTTGTTCTTCAAAAGATAAGGAAATAAACTCATTAGCTATGAATAGAGATTTACATTCTAATTTTTTAGGACAACAACAGAGTGCTTATTATAATGCTATGGGAGAATCAGAAAATAGAGTAGTCAATAAAATGGCAATAAACTCAATTATTATCGGTGGTTTTGTCCTTATGGGAGTAGCTTTAATGTTGAAAAAGTAAATTAAAAAAAATGATTAGTAAGAGAAGAAATATAAGAGGTGTTGAAGGACAAGGTAAAAGAAAAAGACAAAGACTTGTTCTTAATCAATTAGCTTGGTTATTAGTAAATAATAGAAAAGGAGTTATTGAAGCATTTAGAGATGCAGGTTTTGAAGTAGATGATGATGCTTCTCCAAAAAAGTTAAAATTAATATTGCGAAAAGCAGTTTTAAGACTTAAAGAAAAAAGAAGTCCTAAAGCAAAGGCTTTAATACGCAATATATCTGCTTTAATCCTTATTGAACAAAAGGATAAAACAGAAGAATTTGCAAACTTCTTTAATAGAAAAAAAGATAAAAATGTAGCTGATGCTGATTCTGATTCTGATTCTGATGAAGATAAAAAAGGCGATGAAAAAAAGAAAGGCGACTTCTTAAAAGATAACGCAGATTCAATCGCACAAATTGGTACTGCAATTTTTGGTGGTTTATTTAATAGAGGTGGTAACGAGCAAGTAGATTCACAAATGCAAACTTATCAAAATCAACAATTTGATAATCAACCAAAAAAATCTAAAACGGGATTAATAATTGGTATTGGAGTAGGTGCTATTGCAGTTATCGGTTTGACTGCTTTTTTAATTAGAAGAAGTAGAAATTAATGAAAACTGATAGCAAGGAATTTAAACAAAAGATTGAGGTTGTTAAGGATATTGGAAATAAAGACCTTTCAAATAAAATCTTAAAGAACTCCAAAGATAATATGCAAGGAGCAGTTATCGGTGGGGTACTCGGTTTAATTGGTTCTATTGCTTTAAGAAAGAAACCTTGGATTGGAATATTAGTTGGTGTAGTAGCAGGGAGATTAATTATTAAAAACAAGTAGATATGTCAAGTGCAAACCAAAAATACAAAATGAGTGGAACTTCAAAGCCATTTAAAGAATGGTTAGTTGAACAACAAAAAGAAGGTCAATTAGAAGTTCACGATGAAAATACATATAGAAACGCAGTTGGTAATACTCCAACTATGAGTGAAATCGGAAATAAAAGAAAAAGAAATTTGATGATTGCTTTCGGTGTTGCTTTAGCTATATATGGTATTTATAAATTAAATAAGAGTGGTAAATTAGAAGGTGCAGAAGCATCGTTATAGGATGGTTAGAGATATAAAAACAGATGAATTAGCTTGTACTATAAAAGTAGTAATATCTACTCCAAAGTCAGAAAAACTATGGATAAAGATATGTGATGCAAATGCACCAAAAACATATTACTCTAAAAGGTACGCAAGGGTTAATGGTACTGAAATATATTATATCGGTTTACCCGAAAGTGCAAATGTTTCAAGGTTGTTAGTTTATAAAGATGGGCAAACACCTTTAAATAATGATGGGTTTAAAATAAAAGCAATAGAAATATTGCCTTTAAAAAGCACTAAAAGAATACCTATGTCAAGGAAGACAAAGGCTTTTGTAAATTTCGCACAAGAATTTTCAGAGGAAGCAAGTTATCTTCCTGCAAGTATGAAAGGAGAAAGTTACTTTAGTGATAATGGTAAATTTCAAATTGACTATTACGACCAAGTAAGGAGCAAGGCAGACAATAAGCCAATTAAAACTCCTGCAAGGATAAGTCAATTAACGGGTAGAATAGAAGTGTCAAAAAAAGCATTTGAAAGGTATTCTATACCTATGAGAATGGCTATTTTACTTCACGAGTATTCGCATTATTACGTTAATAAAACTCCGAGTAGTGAGGTTGAAGCAGACTTAAATGGACTTAGAATTTATTTAGCATTAGGTTATCCAAGAATAGATGCATATAATGTTTTCTTAAATGTATTTAAGTCAGCAAATAGTAAACAAAGTTTAGATAGATTTGAAAAGTTAGATGCTTTTATAAAAAATTGGGAATATGGCAGTTAAAGGAAAGGGTATGACACAAGGTCAAGCAGGAGCAAGTGCTTTAGGGATGATTCCACCACAAGTATATTTATATGTGATAGGAATACCCGTAGTAATAGGTTTTGCCTATTTTGGTATTGTTAGACCTATCCTAAAGAAAACGGGTGTTATTGATACTCCCGAATCAAAAGAAATGGATAAGGTAAACGATAGTCTTTGGTCGGGAAGATATTGGTCGCCATTATGGTATAAAACTAATGGTGGTAAATCAATAACTGAACAACAAGCAGTATCTTATGCTAATATAATTAAAGATGCAGTTGATGGTTGGGGAACTGATGAAGAAGCTATTTATGGTGTTTTTGAGCAATTAGGAAGTAAAGGTAATGTATCAAAAGTAGCAGAATCATATTCAAGAATACAAGGTGGAGAATCATTATCTGAGAGATTAAAGTCAGAATTAGATGATGAGGAACAATTAACTTTAGCAAGTAAAATTACAAACTTTTAATAATGGATATATCTACAAAAGAAGGAAAAATTAAATTAGCTATCTATTTAGGTTTAGGTATTGGTGTAGCTTATGTTGGTTTAAAGGTTTATCAAAAAGTAACGGGTAGAGGTAAAGTTCTTCGTAAACTTGGAAATAAATCTATTCTATCAAAAGAAAGTAAAGGTAACTTACAAGGTAAAAACACAAAGGTTCAATTTGACCCTAAATTTCCTGCTGAACAATTATACAAAGCTATGAAGGGATGGGGTACAGACGAAAATTTGATTTGGAACACTTTAGAGCCATTAAATAAAGAACAAAGAAATAGTGTTAAACAATATTTTGATGCCTATTTAGGTAAAGGAGAATCTTTATTTCAATGGTTTGAAGATGATTTAGATGGAAGCGAATTAGCTAAAGCAAAAGGATATTTTAATTAAACAATATGAAAAAAGGTACAAAAATAGCAATAGGTATAGGTTCATTAGCATTAATTAGTGTTGGTGGTTTTTTCTTATATAAAAAGTTTTTAAAGAAAGATTCAAATTTTGACGTAGATTCAATTACTTCAAGCGATATTAATACTTCTACTTCCACTTCTACTTCTAAAACAAATTCTAATTCAGTTGATAAGAATAAAAAGCTGAGTAGAGGTTCAAGGGGAGAATCGGTTAAATCATCACAAAAACTTTTGAATAGCATTATTAACATAGCAAGAAAATCTCCTAAAAATTCTGATTCTTCAAAAGAAGCAAGAAGAAAAAAAATAGCTGATTTTTCTTATTTAGTAGAAGATGGTGTTTGGGGAAGAAAAACAGATAATGTTCATTCAGTAATAATGGGAAGAAAATCAAGTAGTATTAATGATTTGATTAAAAAACAAAGTGATTTTAGAAACGCATATAAGTAAAGTATATGAATAAGAATATTAAAATAGCGATAGGAATAGGTGTTGTTGGACTTTTAGGAGCAGGAGCATATTTTTTCATTAAAAAGAAAGGTAAAAAATCTTTTAAGAATAATAATGAAATAGATGAAGTTGCAAAGGGTATAGCTAATGTTGATAAGGGAACAGATACTAAATTTAATCCAAAAGAAAGTGCTGAAAACTTATATAAGGCTATGAAAGGATGGGGTACTAACGAAAAATTAATTTGGAATACTTTAGACCCATTAGATTCTCAAAAAAGAATAGAGGTTAAAAACTACTTTGATGCAAATTTTGGTAATGGAGAAGATTTGATAGCTTGGTTTAAAGATGATTTAGATGGAGCAGATTTAAAAAAGGCTTTAGCTTATTACGGAAAGAATAATAAATAGGAATTATGGCAAAGGATAAAACAAATAGGAATTTACTTATACTTCTACTTTTATTAGGTGGTGGATATATCTATTTAAAAAGAAAAAGACAACAAGAAGCCTTGTTGCGTTCTCAAATGGAAACAGAAGGACTACCCGAAGAAGAAGAATCTTTAGGTGGTGGTGGTGGTGGTGGCTTCGGTATGCCATCTGAACCATCGGTAGGTGGAGATGTAGAAAGTGAAGCAGGACAAGGTTCTGATGTTGATATTGCTACGGGTGGTGGTGTAACGGGAGCAGGAAGCATCCTTAATGTCAATATTGGCGATAATAAGCCAAGTGAAGGAAAACCATCAAATGATACTCCTTCTTG
>Ga0208645_1002241_pt1 | contig 15649 bp, 26 predicted proteins | sample VirMetDEL_Sep_01_FD_184519 | JGI IMG/M metagenome (GOLD analysis project Ga0208645, IMG submission 184519) | Aqueous microbial communities from the Delaware River and Bay under freshwater to marine salinity gradient to study organic matter... | ecosystem: Environmental > Aquatic > Marine >... | reverse complement strand
AAAAAGGTGATGTCTAAGGTCTTGAATTTTGTCTTTTGCCATTGGTTATTCTTGTTATAGTTTTCTTTAAATTAATTACTTCTTTGATTTCTTCTGGTAATCTGTGAACCGTGTTTCTTAACATGTTTTCCTGCTTTGTAATAAGCTCTAAGTTGTCAAGTGTTATATTTGACTTATCGCCATCCTTAAAAGCTACTACATAGCCCTCAGGTACTTTACCGTTTTCCTGTATCCATAAATACCGGTGATACAAAACATACTTGCCATTTACTTTAATTAAGGTGAACCCATCTTTATCTACACGAATTGAACCCTCAGGCTTCCAGTTGTGCGGCTTACGTCCTTTCTTAAATTGTGTTTCAACGCCTCCTATTTGCAAACCTTTCTTGCCTTTGTTCCAAGGTGTGTGATTCTTCTTGAATTGGCTTTCTACATTTGGAGTGATCGTGTACACCTCAGCGTATAAGTAACTGTTGCTTTTCCTCAATCCCATTTTGTTAGCTTTGTTGTAAATGTTGTGAGTTTTACAATTAAAGATCTTGCACAGTTCTTTTGTCTTGGTATCTGGGTAGAGCTTACTTAAAAGCTTCTCCTGTTGAATTGTCCATTTCATAACCTAAATCTTTCTTGACTTTCTGTTGTTTGTTCAACTTCTCCAGGTACTTACGCCCTCTGAATTGTGGTCGCTCCATTTGAAGCTTACGTCTGATTCTTGTGATGGTCTGTGCATCGGTTAACTTTCCGAATGTGTACTCACGCTTGAAATCGTCAAAGGTTTCTAATCTGATACCTTCATCTGACATCTGCATTGTCCAATAGTAGGCTGTTAACATTCGGTCATCATCTTTGGTTTCTGGGTGCTTGAGTAAAACAGCCGCAACCCTTTGTTGTATCATGTTACTCATTTCTTAAATCTCCTTCTGTATAAAGGTTCAACATACGGCTTTTCAGATTCGTTCGCTTGGCGTTCAAGCTCATCCTCAAGCTTCTTAAATTCTCTGACATCGTCGCAGATTTTGGCATAAGCTAAATAGCAGATAGCCATGATTAATGCGATTGGTAAAACTAAAATTACTGGTACTTCCATAGTTCAAATATAAACTTTATTTTTAATTCGCCAAAATATTTTGCAATAATTCCCATGCATTCTCTAATTTTTCATTAAGTTCAAACTCAACCTCATGACGTTCAATCTCTGCAATGTGCAACTGCTTTGCTTCTGGCATTCGTGGATCACAAGAAACAAAGTATCCATAGTCCAGGTCAGTTGCTAACATTCCCAACTGCATCTGCCAGTAATATTCAGGGTGTATCTGCTTAAGAGAATCCGCATCATAGATGTTGAAGTTCTTTAAATGGATACCGCTATTGTATGGGCATTTTATTTCAAGGATTGCATCTGAACTCAAGCCGTCAGGTGAATAACCACTGTACTCACCGTAAGGAATAAAGACGTAGGTTTCTCCTCCGTAGTAGGTCCACTCCTGAAAGTTCTGCTGATTGAAATTAAAAAATGCATATTGCTCATGTGCTATACCCCATTCAAGAGCATCTCCGTACATCGGTTTACTTTGCCCAGTGAGAATCTCAGCAGCTCGTTCATAGACAAAAGTTTCTGCTGTCTTAGAAAGGGGAGAACCTGACCGGCTGCTCCCCATTAACTTGTGTACTACTGAAGCCGTGAATCTGTTGGCTCTTGCTTTGAGCCATTCCTCTTGGCTTTGTGTCATCGTAACTTCCATCCGTTCTGCATTAGTCATTTCGTTGCTGTCAATACCTCCTCATGCTTTTTAGAGATGACAAACTTATCCTTGATGTCTTGAATCTTGCCTCCGCTTTGGATGTGCTTTAAGGCTTTATCCCACATTGGATGTTGTGGTGTGATGGTTTCCTTGACTGTTTTAACTTGATGCCCACTTGCAGAGTTGCCGTCATCGTCTGCCTGGTTTAAGTTAAAGATAGATGCAAGGGCATAACGACGAGCATAGGTCAAAGCAGAACCATACTGCTGAGGATTGTTAGCATCTCGCATCCTCAAGAGCTGCTCAGATTGCATCCATTCGCCTGATTCAACGTGATAAATCTTGGTAACCAATACGTCATCATGTGGGTGCTGAGTAATTAGAAGCCCTAACTCTTGGCACACTGGGTTGATGGTTGTAAGAATGCTGGACAAATCCGCATAGCTGGAGTGGAAATGGTCATTCTTGGCTGTCTTTTTTACAGCGTTTACTTTACCTTGGAACTCAAAAAGAGCTTTCACAAGGTTGTTTGTTTCGTTACTTGTTTTCATTTTCTACTAATTTGATTTTGGTTGGTTTTAGGTCGTGGTAATACATCAAGTCATTGATAACATCGTGACGCTCAATGTCATTGTACAAAAGAAAGTCAGTGGTGAATGATGCACCTTCTTCATCAACGTGTCTGTACACATGGTCAGAATACTCATCCCGATAATGCTCCATAATCATTGACTCGATTTCTTCACGATCAAAGATTAACGTGACAAAATACTGCTCGACAACAACATCTTTGTCCTCAACTAAAATGGTAATCATTGCTGGACCTCCTCGTTTTCGATGTCCTCAAGGGCAGCCTTTAAAACTAACAGAGCTTTGTCTGAAATGACGTTGCCTTCAATGTACTTTTTAACGGTGGGCATAGATACCCCCGTTTCTTCGCTCACACGCTTGATGATGCCGTGGCGTTTCTTAAGCTTAATAAGTTTGACAATTTCTTGTATTTCCATGCCACAAATATAAAAATAATTTGCAGAATGAAAAAACTTTTTTCTTTATGGGCTGCCTAAAGTGTCGGCAATATACCTTCCAATCCTCTGAGCGAGTGTTTGGGTAGTGACTTGTTTCAACGATGGTGTCACGAATGGTTGAGCCTTTGTTCCCTTCTGTCCAATCTTACGAGCGATAACATAAGCGAGTGATTTTGTGGCTGCAATTCTATCAGGTGACTGAGCAATCTTTTGTTGCACAGGTCGTTTATTTTGTATCCACTCGTAAATGTTTTTAATCGGTGGCATCTTACCGGCTCTCCTGCCATCTTCTACATACTGCCAATAATCCTCCATCAGAACAGTCAAACGATATCCGCTTTGTGTTCCTTTGATTTGTGGTTCAATAGACTGAGAAAGTGAACTTGAAGCGTTTGTCTTGTTTGCTCTTAACCGGTTCTGCATCTGAGCAATCAGCTCGTTGCCCCAATTCTGAACTATACGCAAAATCCCATCATCTGCTGACGGGTTAAAATCTGAATACTCTTTTCCTATGCTTTCAAGAGAATCAGCCATTCAATTTACTTAATGCGTAATTGTGAAAATCTTTTAATCTGCTGATCCATCCACGACCAAAATGCTTGAATGAATCAAGACCTCTCAAGAAGTTAACTCTATGGTCGTAACTCTTTAGATAGATATAGTCCTCTCCTTTCATGATTATAAGGCGATTTAAGGCACTTAAAGTATTCTTTCCTACCTTCCCATCCACTGCGATAGAGAAACCCTCTGATACGATAAATTTCTGTAACTGCTTGGCTGCACCATATACACCAGAACCCCAAGCGAAATCTGCCCAAAACTCAGCGATAAGATCGGATTCGATATCGTCTGCCTTTATGCCTTCCCAATAAAGTTCATAAATAGACTTCCAATCTTCGTGAGTCATGTCATAGAAACGTCGGATTGATTCTTCTGAATCTCCGTGCTGTGCTTTCCAAGCCGCCCAAGTAATGCCTTTATTGGTGTGAACGCCTGAGCCATCAGGCACACAGTTTGATGATGCACTGTCTTTAACGTGCTTACTGAGTCCTCCTTCCCAGCGAAGGATGTAGTCCAAATTTGCATTATTTATATTACCCATGGTCTTGTATTTCTTTTTGTAAACGTTTGAGATACCACTCTGCTTTTTGCAGGTCTTCCATTCCGTTTTTACGATTATAACGCCACATATACTTGAGAGAATTACCCCGTAAATAACCTTTAAATTCTTCATAACTCATTTGTGCTTTAATACATTCTATACATTCAATCTCCCCTGCATAGTGGGATGGATTGTTTACACTGTCAGCCATATATATCTAAATTCTTCGTAAGGCAAATCTATATAAAAACTATGAGAACCTTCACAAAACACTTGAGTCATCTCGTAAAATTGTGAAGCTCCTACCACTTTTGTCAAGTCCAAAACGCCCTGTTCAACAATCTCAACATCTTGAGCTTCTGTTTCTAATCCTATCTGCTCATAAATAGGATCAATCATTTCTTCTCTAAATATGTAGTTGACTTCTATCTTCATCTTATCTTGTATGTAAAAGCGTTGACTTTTAATTCTTCTTGTCCGTTTTTTCTTATTCTCTCTGGATGTAACTCTAACCATCTGCCACCTAAAGGCTTTGGACTTGCTCCACGTTCAACGTGCCAACCTCCTTTGCCTTCGTTGTACTCTTCCTTGTACGTTGCAGTTCTAATCATTAGAATATCTTTCAGCTTGACTTTGTTGCTTTGTGTTAACTTTTCAACCGTATATGTAAGTTCATGATCCTCGTGAACGTGACCCATCCAAATCATATCAGCACCTTCAACAAATGTCTGCATTCGGTTAAATTGAATCGTGCCTTTCGTTACTGGTCCGCCTCCACCTGATCCGTGAAAATACTTGATATTAAAGTTTACCTTCCCACTGCTATTCTCACGAGCGAAGTTGTAAACTATCCAACCGCCATATCCACCAACCTCAACATTGGTGTCATTGGTTGAGTTAAGACCATACACAAAACGTTCAATCACATCTGTTTCTTGTCGCTTCAAAATGTTCGTTTCGTGGTTGCCATAACCTACTACCTTAATAAGGTGAGCATAAGGAGAAAACCATTTAACCGCATCATTCACAACGGCATCTAAATAGTTTGCCTTGTTGTGTTCAGGTCGGATGTCGTTCTTGTTCTTACGAGGATCGTAAGCCCCCTGCATTAAACAGAAGGTATCACCATTAAGCAATACGTCTGCCCCGATTTCTTTTGCTTTTTCGAGGTGGCTTCTGAGTAGGTCACGGTCACACTTTGGATTGTCCCAATGGGCATCACTGATGAGTAATACTTTCTTAGGTGCGAATGTGTTTCTGAGGATGTGTACATTTGTTTTCATAGTATTAAAGCCAACACGAGCAAAGCAAACTGAACAGCATTAACGTTGCGAAGTATTTTGTTTTTGCTTTTTTCTTTGGCAATGGTTTGTTCTTGGTTAGTTATTATTGAAGCCTGGTTCATTATCTGAGTGCTGTCGCTTTTTGCTAACTCTTTGTAAAGCGTCAACTTCTCCTCGCACTCTATACATTTAATCAGTCGTTGATTTATTTCCTTGATCGTACTGTCTGAGTATTGACAAAAGGCTCTCTGTGGTTGTAGAGCTGCCAATGCTATCAGAGTAGATATTGCGAAGGGAATCAATCTTTTTATCAACTGCATAGATTTCTCTAATTATAATGACTCGGCTTGTATCACGTTGGTATGTCGCAGTAGGATTCGAGATAGGGCGTGTTAATACTAAAACTAATGCCATGCCCCCCACAAACATCAGTGCGTGAGTCAAAAAAGGGTTCAGCCGTTCCGCTAACCACGATCTCAAAGTCTGCATCGGTTACGTTTCTTTTAAGTAGTGTTACAATGTCTATGATAATCCCAGCAGTGTCAGAAAGAACCTCAATCGTGTTGGAGCTGCTTTCGAATTGTCTGTCCATCACAAGCATAGAGAAGTCATAATTAACTGCCTTCTGCTCGGTGTTAAATGTGAAGCCGTTTGGAACTAACCACACTAAAGGGTAGTATTTAACTTCATCAACTGCGAAGTCAAACTCAGCCCCGACGGCGAACTTTCCCACCATCTTGTGACTTTCCGCCTGTGTTTTTATTTTGTCTATGATTTGGTTGAGCGTCATACTTTTTTAATTTGGCTTCGTTTTTCAATCGCCATTTATTTTTTGTAGTCATCAGGGAAATCGTAGTTAAAGAAGCAGTCATCATCCGTACCAGGGAGATACATTCCTCCAAAATATGCTGTATTCTGTGGGCGAATTACATCAAAGCCAGTACCAGGGTTAAGATACTTCGGATAGATAGTTGGATTCTCTTTGAGGAAATCACGCAACCTTTCTGCATAATACTCAGCCTTATCTCTGTACCTCTGCTCAATCTGTGTCAATTCGCCTGTTGTGATAGGTGTTGCGTTTTCAGAGTTACGAGATGCTACTGACTTATTCATAAACTTAAAGGTCATCGGAAGCATCGACTCGGTCAGGCTGTAATACTTCAAACACGGTGCAATGTAACTATCAAGTAAAGTGGTGTTATCGCTTGTTAGTGTACCGTTATAAGCCTGATCTTGCAGCTCATCGTATATACCCGACCCGATCACATCACGAATGTAAATCTCCTGAGCCTCTTTAATCGCTGCCTTGAGAAGCTTATCGTCTAAGTTCTCGTTGATTGGTGTGTTATCCTTTAAGTAGGTAACGGATACAAAATATACAAAGTTAGCCATTGATTCTTCTTCTTAGTAGTTGTGGTTGCCAAATGTGTCTGCAATATGGAACGTGAGTCGTTGTGCCTTTGATGGTCATCCATCCACCCCGTCTTTTCCATGCTGAATAACCAGGATCATTGTACTCCCTTGCAAGTATCACAGAAATTTGGTCTATTTCTTCCCTTGTGTAAACTCGGTTGAGTCTGATCATCCTCTGACAGAAATCTCTTGATGTAGGCAACAAATCGCCTCCGCTTATACCTGGAGCTTTCTCGTAAGTATAACGAGTCACAATCTCTGTTCCTACATTGCTATTTTCAAGAGTGGTTGTTCCTTCAGGTGTAATTCTGAAACCATCGTCAACAGATTCAATCAAGCCCCTCTGTGCCATATCATCAACTTCTCTCATTATCTCCTCCACAGGCTTCTGAATGTTGTTTGAGAGTGTTTCTAAGGTGATACCCTCGTTAGAGTACAACCACTGCAAAATCATCGCTTGTAGAGCATCTCCGAACTCCAAAGGTACAGACTCAAAATTGTCAGCATCTTCACCGAACTCAGCAAAGACTTTTAAATCTTTGTCATCATCCCATCCGAAAGGATTATCACAGCTCTCACATTTTACTTGTTCAGACATTGCTGTTGTTGCTGACATTCCTAACTCAATACGAGCCTCATCTCTGTCAATGATGCCTTTCTCAAATAGTTCAACGTAGTCAAGTCCTATCGGTGGCTTGTTCTTAGTTTTAAGCTTTACAGGTGATATGTATTTGAAGATAGAACTCAAAGCCCTATCCATCTGATTCTGACGTGGCTCAATGTAGGAAGTTTGAAACGCCTCAAACGCTTCAATCAACTCGTTACGCCCTCCAAGTTGCCCCTCTGTCTTAATACCGAAAAGCATCGGAGAAGTAACTCTGTGACTCATCAAAATCTCCTCTTGAACTGTGTTGTTCAGAATGTCAAACTGCTTGTCAAAGTCTGAAGGTGCAAGATTGTTAACTACTGAAGGAGTTTCGTTGGGATCGTTAAACTGAATGATAATACTTCCAGCGTTATCTGTTCCGCTAAAGTTGTCTTTAAATCTTCTAATTGTCTGACGAGCTTCTTCAGGTGATGGAATGCCTTTAAACAATTGTAAAAGCGTCTGAGCCGAAAAGCCTGACTTGATTGAGTTAAGATGAAAGTTTGCAATCTCTGTGTCTATCTCGATGTACTTAAGAGCTGATTGGTATGGTGCTGTTGGATATTCTCCGCATCCTGCTTTGTACATCTTGAAATAATACACTTGTTTAGATTCTCTCGTATTTGGATTCCAAGGGTAATAATGTTCAGGCTTGACCTTTCTATCGCTCCAATCCTCAGCATATAGATAGTGACCATCTAACGAGTGACGTACATTCTGAAAAGGCAAGTGATAAATCTCAGCTATTTTAGTCTTGGCTTTGTTCCAAATGATTTCAAGAGCGAACCCATCAAACAACTCTAAATCCTGAGCAATTTTGTTTTTAAGACTGTCAAAGTCCTCATAAGCATTAATTGAATCAAGAGCATCGTTTGCTTTTGCTATGTCCTCTGTGTTGTATGCGATTATCTCGGTTTTATCACCGGCTATAAAGTCTGCTTTCTGAGTAACAATCGCACCGTGTTTGGGTGAGCTGTTAAACAAGTCAATCAACATCTGAGGGTAAGCGTTATCCTGCCCATAAGTCAAGAAGCCTTTTGCTTTGTTTTCCTTGAAAATGGGAATCTTGCTTTCCGCAAAGTTGATCCGTATGAAGTTATTTTCCATCTTTTTTATCTTTTGCAAATATAGAACCAACACCAGCGACGATAAATGCCCCTGCTTCGGTTAGTGTTGCCTTGTTGAATCCAACAAGTAGCAACGCCCCTACTATCAACAGAATGCCGAGTGTGGTAGTTTTGGTGTTTTTAAAAATCCTCTCAAACATTTTTCAGCCTTTCGTTTTCTTTTTCTAAATTCTTAACCCTTTCCCTCAATGTTGACACCTCACCCGTTAATGATATAACGGTGGCTTGTGCCGTTTGAAGTTCTTGTTTAAGTCTGTCTACCTCGTTTAGTATTTGATCTCGGAAAAGGTTGTTATCCTTAAATTGACTTTTATTGCTTTGGTGTTTCAACTCTAATTTCTTTGCATAATACTGCCAAGCCCCAGCTCCTCCAAGAACTCCGACGATTGCTATCAATATACTTGCTATACTATCCATGCTATAATTACTTAACCACTCCACGATGAAGTTTTTCGTTAAATGTTCTGTATAAATTAATAAATGCCATCAAGGTTACCAATGCCCAACCTAATTGTGAACCCGCCATCATACCTACCAAAGCGTAATGAACAACGGTTATCATCGCCAAAATGAAAGCAGCTAAACAAGCGTAGTATCTGCACTTCATATCTTTCATTCCTACCGAGTACAACTGAAAGCCTCCAATCAACACCCCTAATATCTGCACGTCTAATAACCAACCTATCTCAAGGATTGCTAACGGCAAAATAAAGAAGTGTAAAGCCCCCACGAATAACTCGAATAGGTATGAATCCGAATAAAGCAAAATATCTCTAAGGTTCTTAACTACAGGTTTCATAGTTCTTCAGGGTCTGGTATTGGTATATATTCAATTCGTTCTAATTGCTCAAGTTGGTCGTGGATGGCTGAAAAGTTAGGGTCGTTTAAAACTTGTAAGCCAACTATCCATTTATCACTTCCGTCTTTGACAAACTTTAAAATTGAGTTGCCGTTGCGATAACCGTCTAAAGCGTTATATTGTTCTGTGTTAGGGTGCAATACTATCATATGCTTGTCATATAAGAATTAACTGCCGTATAAAAATCACTTTGTTCGGTGGAGATATCTCCACCGCTAAAAATCATGGACATAGTATCAGCAGAATAAATTTGAGTGTCCTTTAATCCCGTAAAATTAAAAGCATCCGTATCAGAACCAGGAGTCCAAGTTCTGAATGACGTGCCATTTATGTAAAAAACTCCATTTGTTCCATCACTATTAACATGATAAAATCCTAAACTTGATCCCATGCTCGAAATACTTGCCCCCATTAAATACCCTGTCCCTGTTCTAATTCTGTTTTCTGCACGATCTCCACCCATAAAAACAGCACCTGCACCTTGTGCATATTTCCAACCACCAAAGGAGCCTGTGCTTGTTGAAGGGTCAAAATTACTTCCTGAATCAAGCGAGTTATTTGTGTCTATGTATGCACTTGTTCCATTACCTATAAAGCCTTCATTGGTTGTGAATGTTGGACTATTTACCGCAGTATAATCGCTGACCCTTTTCCAATCAATTAAAGCAAAGTCACTATCGCCATCCGTTGCAAAAACGCCAAATGTGTCAAGTTTACTCCAGATACCCGCATCTTTTAAATCAACGACTAACTGATTTTGCAAAGCCTGTTGTCCTGCACTCGGTAGTGTATAACCTTGTGTTGTTGCATAATCTAAAACGGCTTGATAATCTGTATCAACCGAAACACCACCTTGAGAAAATATGCCTATCGTTGCTCTTATCATTATGCTAAATCACCAATAACGTACCATGTATCAGTCGCTATCTTTATACAAGTAGCCGCACCATATTGACCGCCTATTCCCAACGCTGAATCTTTAGATAACAAAGTAACGCCAGAACCTGCCGCAATAGTGGTTGTTCCTGCTCCTTTTTGCACCACAATTATTTGCGTTCCCGTACTAAATGCTACACTTGAATTAGGCGGAACAGTCAAAGTGTTAGCAGCCGCATTATTCATCTCAACCAACTTATCAGCATCACCTAAAACCAATGTATAAGTCGTTCCTGTTTGAGCGTTTAAACTAATTAATTTTGGAGTCTTTGAATCTACTTGAGTTTGAACCGCACTGGTCACCCCATCCAAATAACCTAATTCTGTTGAGGTAACATCGCTTACTGCAACCTTTCCGCTACCATCAGAAACCAACGCTCTTGAAGCCGTTAGGTCTGCATCGTCTATTGTTGTAGCCGCTCCCGTGATAGTTGCTTGTTTGCCGTCAATTTGCGTTTGAATAGCAGAAGTTACCCCGTCAAGATATCCCAACTCTGTGGAAGTAACAGCAGAAACTTCAACCTTACCCGTTGCACTTGATGTCAACGCTCTGGAAGCCGTTAAATCAGTTCCTGTGATGGTTGTCGCTGCTCCTGTGATGGTGTCCTCTTTGCCGTCAAGTTCTGACTGCAAATCGGTTTGACTTGATAACGTGCCTGTAATGCCTCCCCAAGCAACTGATGAAGATATTTCAATGTTACCGCTTCCAAGTAGAGAAGTAGAGTTTACAGTCTTTATATTAGTTCCACTTACTAAAGTGTCTTGTTTAGCATTCAAGGCGGTCTGAGTAGCAGACGAAACAGGTTTATCAGCATCAGCAGTATTATCAACATTAGAGAGTCCAACATCCCCTTTGGCAAGGGTAACAGTTCCAGTTTTACCTGCTACGCTTTGCACAGGTGCGAGAGCCTTTATTTGACTCACGTTTACTTTCTTTGTCGTTGCAACGCTCGTGTCAACAATCGGCAGGACATCAGCGTCATCTACCGAAACAATTGCGTCTAATGCACTTATTTTTTTATCAGCCATCTATAATAATATTTTGCTTGTGTTATCTTCTTGAAGTAGGAAGTCACCGCTTTCCAATAACAAGTAAGCGATTGCCTCAGGTGCTTCAATTTCGTATATTTTCTCATTCAGTTCAACGGTGTATTGTGTCGCTGCCGTTGGATCAAAATCAACCTTGACAATTCCTCTCTCTACTAACTCATTAGCAAGAGCAGGATCTGTGTTCGTGTCAGATGTTTGGGCGTATATTTTGTATTCATATTCCCCTGCATCTAAGGTGATAGTAGTTCCCTCTGTGATTTCAAACTTGTTGTACCTATCAGTGTAGGAAGATGAATCAGTAAGAATGAAATTGTAAGTGACAGCCGTCAATCTATGCTTTAAGGAAAACAAATAGTAAGGGTTGAGAATCGTTGTTTTCTCCCCAAGAGTTAAGTACCAGAACTTTGTTTCCGCTTTATTTAGTTGCAGCATCTATATATAATTAAGAAAAAACGGATTTTGGCGTAAAAAAAAGAGGAGAGCCGAAGCCCTCCCCTATTAGAAACTATGAAAACAAGAAATTAGATTCCCAACGTAGTTGCAACAGCAGCCTGTACCAAGTATGGAGATTCAGCCTCAATCGCACTTAAAGTGAAATTGTAGCCTTGAACGTCACCCATTGCAGTACCTGACTCAGAAGTCATTGCAGTGATGTCGCATCCGTATTCGTTACCGGCTAACCAATAGTTATCATTGTTGTCCTTCACTATGCAGAATACACGATTCTGAGCAAGGAGCTTCAACTCATTACGCTTTGTTGTTGACAACTTACGCAAACGAGCCACGATATCAGATTGGTTGAAAACTGTTCCGTTCTCTTGTGAAACATTTGTAGTGGTAGTCATGCTACCCACGCCCTTCGGAAGCTCATAGGTGTAAACATCCCCTGAAGCAACTGTTGTAGCCGTTACCTCGCCACCGCTTACAGTGAAACCAGTAGAAGCCCAGTCGATTAAATGAATGCTCTTGATTCCACCAACGGCATCCTTGCAGTCAAGTGTAAATCCTTGTGTTAGATTACAAGCCATTGGTTACCTCCTTTAAGCTAAAGTGAATTGAACTAATTGATCAGGGAAAGCGATCTGTACACCATACTTCATGGTTGCACGGAATCTTACCTCGTCGTTATCTTGAGAGTACCAGAATCTGTACTCCTCCTCCTCATTTGCAAGGTCAGTACCCACAAAGAAGTTAGACAAACGACCTGCGAACATTCTGTTTGTTCCGCTTAGTCCACCAACACCGATCAATTTGATGTTAGTTCCTGGAATCATGATTTCCATTCCCTCAGCATCAACAGCGTAGTGGAACAAGTTAGAATCACGAAGTGCAGTTGTGTACTTCTTGAAAGTGTCGATACCAGCGAATACTACTAAGTCATCAGCATCAGCGATGTCAGCAGGTAGAGCGTTGTAAATGTCATCAATCAAACTTTCGATGTTTGAAGTAGTGATTGCAGTTGCACTTGAAGTGTTTCCTGCGATAGTAGAAGCAGAAGCCGCATCAATGATCTTGTTGAAACCATCAAAACGATTTGTGTTAGGATTAGTGTTACTTGTTGCAGTGTTACCTTGCCACATTGCTACTTCTAACAACTTAGCGATACGAGATGCTTTCTCGTTACCGATTTGCTCCTCAAATGGAACAGCCTCAGGAGAACCTGGAGCGATTTGAGTCTGCATCCACTTAGCTTCTAAAGTCTTAGGGCAAAGAGTTTCCTCTACCTTAATCTTTCCTACTGTGATATCTCTCTGAGAGAAAGTTGTGTTTCCTGAAGCGTTGTACCCACAGCCATCAGCTTGGAAAAATACGTCAGAAGTTAAGATGTTCAAAGCCTCAGCAGACTTTACACCTACTTGCACCTGACCAGCCGCTTGTAGTACAGCAGCAGTCTTTGAGCCAAATAAACTCTTTACTACCAACTCGGTGCTTTGCTCGTTGGTATAGTCGGTCAAACCAGTTACATTAAATGCCATGATTATTTTATTTTTTTAGTGTTTTTGCGATTTTTACAATGTTTGCGAATTGCTCCTCTTTCTTTGACAACTTTGCTGGAGCTTTAGTTGGTTCTTCACTTGGAAGGTCAGCAACCTTTTCTACCAAGTCAACAGTTTTACCGAATGCCTCTTTCATAGAGTTAAAGGCACTCTCGTTAGTGTTTAGTTTCTCATCTAAAGAATTAAGTTTTTCAACTGCTTCCTCAAAACGAGTAACTAAAGAATTGAAAGCCTCAAGTGAAGCGAACTCAGCAGGTGCTTCTTCAGCAGCTACTTCCTCAACTTCTTGGGCTGGTTCTACAATCTCAGTAACAACACCGCCTTCGGTGGTTACGAGCATTCCGCCCTCTACTTCGTGAACAGCATCAGGTGCAGGGATAAGACCCTCACCAGTTTGCACAAAGATTTCAGTTCCAACAGCTAACTCACCTTCCCACTCAACGATAGTACCGTCAACAAGGGTTGCAGTTGCCATTTCAACTTCTTTCTTTTCTTCTTCACCAAATAGAAGTCCGCGGATTTCGGTCAATACTTCTTTTGAATTCATCTATATATATTTAAGGTTTTAAAATAAGTGGCTCAGTTTTTACCATCCCATTTCTCGACAGCCTTCTTAACAGCGTTGTAAATTGCGTTAAGTTGTCTTTCTTCTTCGTTAACATCAAAGTCAAAAAAGCCCTCAACTGAGAAGCCTTTAAACTCTCCGTCTTTTACCCTTGCCCAAATGTCATCATCGTTAACTATATAAGATAAGAACCAAGAACCATCTGCTACCTCATCATAGCCTTTTGGTGGGTATTTGCCACGTTCACGATCAACAATGTAAGACTCAAATAAGGAAAGCCCTTTTGTTTCCTTTTCGTGGTGGATATTCACGGAATCATACAGGTCAGACTTTGCCCACTTCTTGGCGATTTGGAAGATGGTGTCAGCATCAAAGTAAACATAGTATTCACCTCGTGCCGCATCGTATCTGTAAATCCTTTTCTCTGCTTCCATTGCCATACCGGTGATGATTCTTTTCTCCTCGTCTTGAATAGCAAAACCAATCTGATGGCTGTGTGCTTTTAACGGAGTTTCAATGTCTGTATGTGCTTCCTCTGCTGAACATGGCATCCACTTGTCACCCATTTGATGTGATCCTGTGCAACCTATCTTCTCAGCGTATGCTTCAGCTTCCTCTTTGGTGTTAAACAATGGCAAGTCCTCAGTGATGTAACCAGGTAAGGTTGAAACGTCAACATCATACTTTTGTTTCTTTTTAGCCTTGCTCAATTCCAATTCCTCAAGCTTTCGCTCTGTGTATCTAAGCATTTCATCGCCTCCCCATAGCAAATAAGAGATAGTACCACAGGCTTCTGTATCGCTTGGGTTGTAGTATTCCTGAGCTCTGCTTAAATAAGAGTAAGTGCGTTTAATCGTTTCAAGAGATAGGTTTTCTCTACCTACTAATTGCCTTGCTCTGTTCTTTCCTACTAAGGTCGCACAATCGTTTCCGAGCTTCTCGTTTAGGTTAATTCCACGTTGAGCGTTTTGACTTGCTGCCTTTGGATAATCATCAAAGAACTTCTCACCTTTCCAATAATTGTTGCAGATAGCGACTGCCTGGTCTTGATCATATCCTTCACCTGTTACCACTTTAACACATCGGCTGATAAAATCATTCTCAGACTCTCCGCCTCGTGGGTTCACAAAGTCTTGGTTGAAGTATTGAAAATCTCTCTCAATGGCTGGATTGGTTACAAGGCTAACAAAGTTTACCCCTGTTTCATCCTCGTCATTGATGACTAACTTGTATACTGGTAGTTTATCCATTTTATATAATTAATTTTTTTAGTTTATTGGTTTACTTTACGATTGACACATCCTCTGTGACTCTGACCTTTTCTTGGGTGTTGCTGATGTCATACTCCGTCACATAAATTCTCTGTTGCCCTGTGAATTGCTCTGTTCTTGGAAGTCTTACATTTGGAGCTTGAAATCCTGTCGGTGCTGTTGCTGTTCCTGATGAACCTGATACAGATGGTGCAGGTGCTTTAATAATATCGTATGCTCTTTTTGCGTTGGTTAAAATGTTAGTGGCTAAAACTAAATATTTACCAATACCAGCAAGTCCACCTGTTGCCACGTTGTCAGGTGTTGGGCTGTTCGCATTTGCTAAAGCCCCAGACAATGCTCTTGCTGTATCTGCTGCTATTTGAGCAAGTGCAACCGCTTTTCCTACTGCCGTCTGCTCTCCTAATAAAGAAACAACTGCATTGCCTAAATCTTGTGAGAGATAATACAGTTCTTCTTGTGCCAATGCCTCAGCTTCTAATCTTGCAATTTTATCTTTGTTATATTTATCCTCTGCTTTATTTAAGAATGATTCAGAATCAAAAACAATCTTATCGCTTTCAAGTTTGGTTTCCGTTGTTTTTAAAACAGCTCCTTGAGTTTCATTCTGTCGCTCATTTTCAAGACGGA
>Ga0208645_1002237_pt1 | contig 15659 bp, 8 predicted proteins | sample VirMetDEL_Sep_01_FD_184519 | JGI IMG/M metagenome (GOLD analysis project Ga0208645, IMG submission 184519) | Aqueous microbial communities from the Delaware River and Bay under freshwater to marine salinity gradient to study organic matter... | ecosystem: Environmental > Aquatic > Marine >... | reverse complement strand
AACTTCGTGCATAATCACGTGAGGATTAGCGCCGGTATCCGCGTCGAGCTTAACGGTGTTGGTTTTCGGATCAAACAGCCCCGCCACTGCCTTACCGTTTTCACCCTTGAGGTTAGTAACGATTTCGACTTTGGTGTCACCAAGTTTTTTCTGTAGTTTTTGAGCGGTGTTAGCCACTCGCGTATTAGGTGACGTGACTGCAATGATTTGTAAGGCACCTACCAAGTTGTTTTCACGTAACGCAGAAAGCGCACCGGGATGAACCTTAACACCTAACGCTGCCACAGCATCTTTAGAGAGATACTTTTCAAACATTTTAGCTAGTTCGTCGAGATTGGCCCTAGCCTCTGCATCAGACTCGGCCTCTCCCTGACGCATTAACGCGTCTTCACGTGCTCTAAGTTTGGCTTCACGTTGACGGAACAACTCCACGTAGTCAATCCCTGCAACATCGTCCGTGCCTATACGTTGAACCTCACGAAGTTCTTTAGCTAGGGTTTCATCAATCCACTTATTAGTTTGTTCTGATAAGTTAGCACGTGCCCACTCAAGTACGCGGCTCGCTGGTGCTTTACCCATACCGTTAAAGAACTCAGCCTCGCCCTCACGCATATCGGGAGTTTTACGGAATTGCGGTGTCTGGTTAGCCACATCGTAGATAGCCATGTATAAACCATCAATTACACGCGGTACTTTGCTTAGATAAGTGACAACCGCTCTACCTATTTTGTCCCGCGAAGTTGCACCCTGCTCAAGTAACGCCAGTGCTTTTGCCCGATCATCAGACGTAGTTTTGTCACTTCCAACACTGTTTGAAAACTCGGTAGCGATGCGCCTTGATACAGTTTTTACGTTGTCTGGCTGCGCTTCAAACCGCTCAGTAAGTTGTTTGGTTGCTACATCTTTTTTCGGTGCAGGTTCCGCCTTGGTTTTGGCTTTAGCTGGTACGGGCTTGGCTTTGGCTGGTTTAGGTTCAGCCTTAGCCTTTGCTTTCTTCGGTACAGGTGTACGTAGTTTAGCCTTACGTTCAACAGGTTCAGCCTTGGCTTTTGGTTCGGCCTTAGCAGGAGCAGGTTGCGGTTCCGCTTTAGCTTTCGGCTGTAAGGCAGTTGGCGGTGCAATCGGTTCTGGCAGTCCTAGTGCAAGCTGTTCTCCTTGCGTTGTTCGTACAGGCTCTCCAATGCCGCTCCCAGTACTTTCCAGTCCTCGCTGTCGAGGTGTTGGAGGCAGGGTGGTATCTCCTGCTTCGGTGGGGGCTGCTGTAGTTTCTGTAGGCGGTTGAGTAGGCGAAACGCTAACTCCACGTCCTTCTGGCTGAGACTGTTGAGCGGGGACTCCATCTGGTACTCCTTGCGGTTGGGTGGCACGTCCACGAGGTCTTGGTTGGAATAGTTCAAGCTGTGCTTCAGGCACGCCTTCAAGTTCTCTCGCCACATTAAGTCGAGTTTGCTGTCCGACTTTCGGGTTGTTAGCGAACTTAACAAATTCTTCACGAACCGCAGGATCATTAAGGTCTTTGCCTTCAGTGCGTTTACGTATTGGGGCTTTTGGAGAAACACCAAGACCATCTAAAAATTCAGCGGTCACTGTTTTAGGTACAGGTGGTGTTTCCTTAACAGGTGGAGCTTTACGTCTACCTAAACCCGGCAGCGATAACTGCGATGGGGTAGTAACCGGGCGCTGCCTACGTTCAGGTATCTGCGCTTCTAGTTCGGTAAGCTGAGTTGACTCTGGTGTAGCCTCAATAGGTTCCGGTGTTTGGGTAGGTTTAGGTTGGTCTTGCTCACGCAGTCCAGCGAACGCATCGGCTGCACGGCGAATACGTGCGGATTCTTGTTCTGTAGGTTTAGCGCGGTCCCCACTTGCAATATTGCGACGATCCAGTTCTTTAGAGAACCGCTTTTCCAGATTAACGTAACTACCTGTAGTCGGCTCACTAATTACTGATTCTAGTACTGCCTCACGAGGACTCGCTGCTTCTGCACGTGCCTCGCTTTCTGCCCTACGAGCTTCAGTCTCCCGCTGCGATGCAGTTTTTGCACGTTCGAGTTCCGCAATGGCTTGTTCGTCAGCACGCAACATACTTTCTATTTCAGCAATTTCAGCGTCATCTAGTTCTCGCTGCTCCATTGCTTGTAGTTCTTGATCTACGTCTCGCTCAATCGCGCCTTCAATAGTAAGTTGTTCTGGTGCTGCTTCGGGTTTTTCCGCAGCAAGTATTTCGTCAAACACAGCTTCTTCGGTTATCGAAGATGGCTCAACACCACGAGCAGTAAGCCGTGAAACTGCCGCGTTTATTTGGTTTGCATCAAAATCAGAAAGTGCTTCATCAGTTCCCGGCTCTACAGTCGGTGTGGTAGGTTGTGTAAACAACTCTCCCTGCATTTGACCTTCTTCTAGGCGAGGCTCCATATCCTCGGGGGCTATCTCACCAAGCTCGCTGCGGCTAGTATCGGTCGCGTCTCGGCTAGTATCGGTCGCGTCTCCCCTTGCAACTTTTCCTTTAACAAAGAAATCAACAACGCCCTGTACAATGGCACCGGCACCGCCGCCAGCTATTGCTTCGTCGATAATACCCGCATCTAATAACTCTTTTTCAGGGTTGTACCCTTGTTCAATTAAGTTTTGTAGGAACCCTGCCCCCGCTTCTTGCGCGGCTTCTAGTCCACCAGTAGTCAATGCACTGCGGATTCGGCTACCACCTTCCTCTACAGCTTTACCACCTATTTTCTCAGCCAGTTTTGTTAGGCCGGGGATTTTTAAGATACGCGCAAAAGGTACTACTTCAAGTACGCCTACTCCAGCGCCTTTTAACGTGGCTTCCGCACGTTCTTCTTCGGTAGCACCTGCGGCACGAGCACGTTCTCTTGCTTCACCAGCACCAGCTCCAATACCCATAGCCCCTGCGGTACCAAGCCCTACTAGCCCAGCACCAACCGTACCAAGACCAAGAGCACCAGCTCCATAAGTTGCAGCACCAGCAGCACCAAGAGCACCCGCAATAGAGCCAAGACCGGAAGATATTTGATAAGTTATCGACTCAGGGTCTCCGCCTTCAGGACGTACAGCTTCAGCAGCCGCTTTAATCTTCTCACGTGCAGCAAGTTCGGCTTCTTCGTCAAGTAGTGCAGCCGCTCCAAGCGAGGCAAGTTCACCTGTTCCAACAACACCTGCCCCAAAACCTGACAACACGTTTTCAAAAAACCCAGCTTCTTCAGGGCTTATACGTTGTAGTGCTCTACCGACATCGGCAATGGAATCCGAAAGAGAGTATTCACTCCTTTCCTGCATACGTGCTTGTATAGCCTGTATAACCTGCTCGCGTGTAGCACCCGCAGGGCCTTCTATTTCGTAAGTTTTTCCATCAGGACCTTGGATACTATATAAAGGCATCGTGCGCTTACCTATCTCTAATGTCTACTTTGTCGCCCCATTTTTCTAAATCAAACGAAGGGTCTGTAGGTTGAGTGGGGTTAGTGTTGCCTCGCATTTGACTGTCTATTATTTGTTTGAACAGTTCTTCAGTTTCATTGAGGCCCGCTAGTGAGTATAAATTGTTAACACGAGTTTGTACGGCTTTGTATGCTGCATCTAATGCGGCCTTAGCATTGGGGTCGTCAGGATTTTCTCTTGCTGCAATTTCTGCGGCGCGGTACGTAGGATCGTTGGCGAGTTGGTCGTCAAAAAAGTCACGTTTTTGTACTTGGAGTTTAGTAAGATTTGCTGATGCACGTTCAACAGCATTTGTCGCATCCAATGTTTTCTTCAGTTCGTTAGTATATTCAATGTTTGCAGCGGTAAGGATATTGGCAATATTGTGTTTATTTGCCTCAAAGTCCAATTGTGCTTGTGCAATGACAAGACGCGTGTCTTGGTCGCTAGTAGAACGAAGTATGTCAGCGGCCTGCCTGCGATTCAGCATAGCTTGTTCGGACGCACTAATCCCAGCAGTTAACGCGTCTTTACCTATACTTACGTCCATATCCATAGCACTTTTTTCGATGTCAAGACGTTTAAGTAAGCGGTCCCGTTCAGACCTTTCTTGTCTACGTTGTTCATTAGCCATCGCACCGGAACCTGCTGCTAGAGCCGTACTAGCTCTACCGGCAGTGCCACGCATAAACGCGGAAAGGGGCGTCTACGGCGTAGCTCGTCTGTCTTGCTGACGAATATCAAGCGCCTTGAGTTCGTCAAGATACTGGTTCATACGGTCACGTTTTTCATCACGTCCTAAGTACTTAGCAGCTTCCTCTTGTGCTTTTCTACGTGCAGCTTCAGGGTCTTCAAGACTACCTAATCCAGTTTTAGCAAGAATATCGTTACCACGATTCAAGGCTTTTGAAGGGTCAATAGTAGGAGCAGTTAACTTATTATTTTCGGCTTGGAGCATACTTATAAGCCCACCAGCAGGTAATGGGGGATAAGTATCCTCACTACCATCTGCTAGTTGAGGTGGTGGCTCTTGCAGCGGTGCTCTCGGATCAGGGTCAGTTTTAGGAGCAGATTGAAGCGTAGGTATAGGTCCCGGTTCAGGCTCCTGTTGAGGCGGAGGGGCTATACTTGGTTTACGTTCAGGCCCCTGTTGCGCCGCAATGTCTAGCGCATTGGCTTGTGTAGGGCGATACCCCCGCCGAGTTAGTTCATAGCTAGGGTCTTCTGAACGTGGTATAGCTTGTTGTGGGGCCACACGTTTAGCTAAGATTTCTTGCCGTATGCGTTCATCAGGTATATTTGTTATGTCTTCGCCGCTATAAGCAGAACCTACGATACGGCGAAGGTACTCACGATATTCGTCAATTTCAGCTTGAGTAACTTCCCCGCCTTCTTGGAAAGCAACGATGCCCCCCGCTGCCATACGCTGTGCTGGCTGACGTTGAGCTAACGCACCAAGACCGGATGCTACTTGCTGCATTTGTTGAGGACTAGCCGCGCCTTGCCTAGCGACCTGCTGCATGTTTCTTTGCTGGCGCTGTTGAGCATTCCGCATAATACCCGCAGTTTGTTGAGCCAAGTCTTGCTTGGTCATATCTAGTAACTGTTGTTCACGCTGCTGTTTAATGGTTTGCGGTGTTTGTTGCATCTCCATTTGCACTTTACGTGCAGCATCATCTTTTTCTGACTTCAGTCGTTGGAGCGCTAACAAGTCTAGTAACTGTTGGTTTTGCTGGTACCGCTGCATCAATGCCTGTGGGTTACTACGATACGCGTCTACACGCTGCTGAATATCTTGGTCAATCGCCATTGGTTAACCCTCAGTATTAGTAGAGTTGTTATCTGTTGCTTTTTTAGATGGAAACAGATTAGCTAGGAAACCCTCTTTTAATCCCTCAGTCTGAGACATAAATTGAGACAACGCGCTTGGTTGTGCGTAAGAGTAAGATTGTGCTTCAACCGGAAGCCCTTGCAGTAATGACTGCATGTACTGAACTTGTTTGTATGGGAAGTCACGTTCTTCTTCAAACTGAAGCCGGTCAGCAGTAATGCCTTCCTGCTCTATACCACGTTGTAATTGCCCTGCTTGTATCTGGTTCGCTAGTGCCTGTAAACCAAACTGATTAGCTAGGTTCTGCGCTTGTTGAGCATACTGCTGTTCTGTGTTGAACTGTTGCTGTGCTTGTTGAAACGCTTGGTTGTAACCTTGTCCAGTTACATTAGCCATATTTGCTAACATCGCACGAGTAAGTTCAGTGTCAGCTATAGCTTGGCGGGAGCCTCCATACGCACCTGCACGTGTAAGTCGCCCTGCCTGTTCAACACGGGACTTTTCAGTTTGCCTACGTAGTTCATCAAGTTGCGGCTGTAATGCAGCTTGTAAATACGGATTCATAAACTGTTGAGCGGTACCTTCTTGCGTAAACGACTGAGGTTGGTACGCCCCCATCTGTTCCGGTACTGCTAAACCTGCAATACCTTGGAACGCCTGCTGCTGTAACGGTGCAGCACCTGCGGTAAGTGGACCTTGATACGCATAATACGGCTCGTCAGCAAGCGCAGCGCCTTTACCGAGCATTGTGGTTACGTACGGACCCGCCCAATTTGATAAAGACGATTCCTGACCTGTTTTCTTCCCTACAATCGGATCAGGCGCTACGCCTGTACCTGTACCTTTAGTAGTATCTTCAGCCATATATCACCTCACGCTGGTAGTATTTTGGACGCGTTAATTTCTTTGCCCTGTTCTTTTCGACCAGTGCGGGCTTTACGCACGCGGGCCATCATTTCTTCAAGTACTTTTGCCCCGGCGTCTGAGTTCCCATTACCAAGATGACTCACAACATCAGCGGGTATAACAAATTCACCATCACTGAGCGCAGCAGGTTGTCGCCCCTCAATAGTAGCAGATACTTTGTCGGCCATACCGTCAGTATCACCGTCAAGATACTTGCCCTTTTTTAATGCCGCAATACCACCTGACGCCATCTGTTGTGGCTGGCGCGTTTCACGTGCAGGGCTAGTAGTGTTACGTTCCGCAAGCTGGGCAATTTGCTCTTGCATACTTGCTTGTGCAGCCGTAGGGTCTTCATTTTTCCCGATATACTGCACATCCGAAAAGTAACGTCTTCCACTGCTACCGGGGCGTCTATTTGGGTCGTACGCCATATTAACCATACGTCCAGTTGGCTGAGCATTAGTAAGTGACGTAAGACCGGCTTGGTCTGTGGGTATAACCGTACCATCAGACATTGCTTCGCCGCGCATCATAGGCACTTCGCCTCGGACAGCACGTAAAGCTGGAATGCTCCCTTGGTAGCCGCTACGTGGTATTTCTGGGTCATTCCACCCTTTATCCTTAGCTAACGCATTTAGTCCTACTGCCCCAATATTTAGAAGCCCTTCTTCGCTAGTAACATAGTTATATGCCTCACTAGCCGCCCCTTTAACTCCAGAACTAAAATCATTTACTAGATTAGTAAACCAATCACCAGCCATCACGAACCTCCAATTATTTTTAGCAACTTATCAGTTGTATCCTCTACCTGTCCACCTGCTGAATATGGACTAGGGAACATACTTTGTTGCTGTGGCGTAGCAAATATGCTACTCCAATCATAAATATAGCGTAAATTTAACGGGTCAGGTGTTTTTACAGTAACTTGTTGTCCTGCTACATCAGGAGCTTGCAGTGCTGAGAACAGGAATTGTCGTTGAGCATTACGTAGTGCTTCTTGTTCGATGTTAGTGACGATATTAGATTCCATCTGCTGGATGGTATCCATAGTCTGTTCTTGGTTCTGCTGCATCTGCTGTTCAGTAGCAGTCTGCGCGTCCTGCACGGTTTTGAAAATACCCGAAGGTGCATATATAGATGTTCCGGGTATCTGATCGTATACGTTATCCCCAGCTAGAAGTTGCTCTAAGATTACTTGGTCGTCGGTAGTAATCTGCTGGTCCCCAGTAACATCGTACTGGGCGAGTACGTTCTCGGACAGAACTTGATTACCCGCAATGACATCAACAACAAAGTCAATATCAGTCGGAGTAACTTCGGCAGCAGGCTTGCCGATTAGGTCACTGATCGCGGCTATATCAGTAGATAGGGTTTCTTCTACCCCTGTAATCTGCTCACCTAAACGAGTTTCAGTATCACCTATCTGCTCCCCAAGTCTGGTCTCGGTTAAACCAAGCTCGTTAAGGAGGTTTTCTTCAGTAATACCAAGCTCAGTAGCTAAATCACTTACTGATTGTTGGATAGCTTCATCTCTAGCTAACCCTTGAGATTCATATTCTGCTATCTGCTCACCAAGTCTGGTTTCAGTATCACCTATCTGCTCACCAAGTCTGGTCTCGGTTTCACCTATCTGCTCACCAAGTCTGGTCTCAGTTAAACCAAGCTCGTTAAGCAGATTTTCTTCCGTGGTGCCAAGCTCGGTAGCTAAATCACTAACCGATTGTTGGATAGCTTCATCTCTGGCTAACCCTTGAGATTCGTATTCCGCTATTTGTTCGCCAAGTCTGGTCTCGGTTTCACCTATCTGCTCACCAAGTCTGGTCTCGGTTTCACCAATAGCTTCTAACAAGTTATCAGATGTTGTACCAAGATCGGCTGCGATTTGGTTTATTGCTTCATCTCGGGTTGCACCGGCTTCAACTAATGCGTCTATCTCAGCAAAAATACCCGTTGGAGGTTGAGATTCATCTATGCCTTCAGTAGTAAGGTCATCTGCAACAGCGGGAGTGCCGACAATATCGGTAAGCCCTGCAACGTCTTCAGTAACTGCCCCGACTTGATCCTGTATACCTTCAATCGTACCAGTAACAGAGTTAGCCGTAGCAATCGGGAGGTAGTCAGTTATTTGATCTTGTAACGTAGATTCATCGTACGCACCGACAAACCGTTGTATGTCTTCGTCCGTTGGGTTTTGAAGTCCGTTTGAACGGTACATATCCACAACTTCGTCTACTGAAACAGTATAGTTATCAACATACTGGGTAGTATCGTTTTGGATTGTATCTTGGAATGTCTCGCCACCCTGCCCTATAAACGAGTTAACTTCTTCGTCTGTAGGTGTGTACCCTTCGGATTCAAACTGCTCTCTAACTTCAGCTTCGGTAGTAGCACGTGGATCAGAGTAGTTAGAAACTGCATCGCTCTGTATAGCTTGAAAATCCTCTCCACCTTGCCCGACATAATTAGCAACCTCGTCTATGGTAGGTGTATACCCTTCAGCCGCAAACATATCCAATACTTCGGCTTCAGTAGTAACGCGAGGGTCAGTGTAGTTGGAAATTGCATCGCTTTGAGTATTTTCAGGGAACTTACCAACAAACTGCTGTACTTCTTCATTAGTAGGTGTGTACCCGTTATCAAGGAAAAACTGTGTTACCTCGTCAGCAGTTGTATACTCTGGATCAAGTTGAGTCTGTAAATCATTTGCAGCACTATCACTAAACCCTTCACCACCTTGACCAACGTACTCCTCTGCTTGTTCGTCTGTTAACGTGACACCTTCTTCTGCTGCAACAGTTTTTACTTCGTTAATATCAAAATAACGATCATCGACGTACCGATCTATCTTAGCGTTTATATCGTCGAAACTGCCTTGTTGGACAAACGAGTCGATCTCAAACTTAGTTGGTGCGTAGTCGGGATTTGCAGTTATAAAGGCGTTCGTAGCTTGGGCTTGGTTAACGTAGTTTTCTGGTTCTACTTGGCTAAGGATATTTGTACGAATAGTAGAGTCAGTAATACCTAAATTGTCCATTGCGACATTAGCTGCGTTTACATCACCAGATCGGATAGCGCTACGTACATTGGGGTCTATTGCAGATACAAAATTAGAGTACATATCCCCAACAGAACTAACTCCGTACGCGCCTCCAGCAACAGGACCGCCGACTAAGAAGCCCATAAATGCTGCACCGGAAACTTCCCTAGATACATCAATAGTTGGGTCAATTTGTGATAAATTCCCTTCACGGTGAGCTGTTGCCAGTCCTTCTTCTATGGCCTCAGTTAAACCTTCTCTTAAAGTAATGGTTGTACCTTCGCGTAACCTATCACCTAATGCGTCCAGTCCATCAGCTACAAACCCACTGGTCTTGTCTTTATTGAGTATGGCTTTCTCAAGTGATAGCCCGCCAACGCCAAGGGATAAAGCAGTTAATGATGCAGCAACGGTGCCGGTTTCAACAGCTAGTTTCATAGCATAATCTTCAGCTTCGGCTTGGGTAAACAACTGTCCCGTTTCAGGGTTAATCGACCTTAAAGCAACTTCTAATGAACGGTCATACGTTTCTGCTGCTGTACCACCAAAACTTTCGGCAAGGTCTGTAGCTGCTGCTGCCGTTAGCCCCGCTTGCGCCGCTACTCGTTGAGACAAAGTTCTTCCTGCTGCCATCGCAGCGCCTTTAGCGCCTAACGTAGCTAACCCACCTACTGCGAGAGGTATAAGCTCCTGCATCGCTTCAACACCAATGTACTCAGCTATAAACATAGACGGGTGCTTATACGCAGCGCCAGCAATATTAGCAACGGTCTCAAAAGCCCTTTCGTACCAAGGCGCATCGACAGGAAGCTCAGAAGGTTTATTCATATCCAGCTTTAGGTTAGCTTGCCCAGTTTTGTACTCTAAAGTGTTACTAGCGGTACCAATGTCTTGTAATTTCTGTGCAAACTTTCCAAGCTCAGTACTAGATGGAGCTATACCAAATAATGCGCTCATACCATTAAAGGCTTCAAGAGCACCCCCACCCGCTCTTAGAGCATTGGCAATAAAGTTTTGTGCGGTGTTTGCGCCCTGTTTGTCAAGATACTTAAACATATCTTGAGCGGTATTTATCATCTGGTCAGTCCAACCAAGATTTTCTTGTATAGACTCCCAATTACCTTCACGAGCAGCGTCAACTATAACAGGCGCAAATAAGTTGTCTGGTACGTCATCTGCGCTACCGTATATATTAAACCCTTGCGATCCCGGTATCATGTTGCCTAATTTATCGTACTCGGCAAACTCTTGTGCGTTACCGTTTTCATCGTAAATAACTTTTTGTGTAACCCATCCATACTCTGGGTCCCAACGACTTATGCCCTGTAATACTGACCATTCGGCTTTACCATCATCGTCGTAAGTTATTACTGCATTACCTGAAAGTATGTCGTCTGTGGTTACACCTTCAGCACGGCCAATAGGACTCTCGTTACTCTCAGTGTAAGTACGGAGGTAATTATCTAACGCTAGTGCTTCAACAGAACTCATGCTAGTACCGGGGGCTACCCCAGCAGTATCGAACCCTAAGTAATCAAGAATAGCTAAGTCATTATCAGATAACGTGTCACCAGTATTATACTGACGGTTGGGATTTGACCCTGCTGCATCGGCCCACGCATTAAATATCTGTTCTTGTGCTGCACCGTTTAAAGATAAGTCTTCTAATGCTTGTGGAGTGTCAAACCCTTGATCTTCAAGCACCGATATGAACGCTTTACGATCCGCGTCAGATAAACTCCATACAGGAGAATTTTCATCGCTACCAAACCCTGCAAGCAGTATTTGGTTCATCACAGAGTTTTTGTTATTTTTTAGGGCAGTGTCATATTGGTCATTACTTATATACGCACCTTCATACTGCCCTTGTGAAAGAAAATGGTTGTATGCGTTTACATCATCAGGTATGTCGTTTAATTCACGATATAAAGTTGCATCAAAGCCGGGGGCAATACCCTCAACTACAACCATTTCAGTTAACAGATTAACAGGTACAAGAGCATCACTGAGACGGTCAGACTCACGTTGTAAATTACCTTGCGCCCAAGTCAAATCATCCGTTAGCGATGTCATTAAATTATCGTCTGCTTCTATAAGTGGAACTAACTCCTCTATACGCGCTAAATACCCTTGGTCTACAGCTAAAGCATTGTAAGCATCGACTGCCGTTTTTGCTGCATCTCTTGCGGCTTGTAGCTTCCATTCAGAGGTATATAAACCATCCCATAGCTCGTCGCTTTTAGTTAGCGTATTAAGCTCAGTGTTAGTGCGGTCAACTTCGCCCCATAGTTCTTTTAACGCATTAAGTTTTTCTTGGTACTCGGCGTAATTTTCACCGAGTCTAGGACCAACAGTATTAAGTTCGTTAACTAGGTTTTGGACTTCTTGGTAGTCTCCAGAAATTCTATCTAGTGTATCCCCAATAAGATCGCCTGTGCGAGAGTCCTTAATTACGTCGTGAAGTTCCTCCATACCGTATGCAGATACGGTACCTAATATTTGTGCAGCAACTTGTGCTCCTGTACCACCAGATAGCGCTACTGCTGCTGTACGTTGTAGTGCAGCAGTTATGTAAGTTATCTCTCTATCACCCACATCAGGATTAGTTACTATGTAGTCCCTAACAAGCCCCGTAGTTAATATGCCACGAGATAAAGCACCAGCCATAAGTTCAGGCGTTATTTCTTTGCCTTGGAGTTCTGCGGTTAGCGCAGCACTAACTATATTTTTTACTACGTTAGGCATGGGCTTTATACTTGTAGCCCCAGTATCTGGGTCAGTAACTTCTATCTCCCAGCCAATTTCATCGGCTATAGCCCCCAACCCTGCGGCCACCCCTGCCTGTAACCCTCCTCTAGCAAATGCTTCAAGTGGGTCTTCTCCATATATAATCGCAGTGGTAGCAGCTACAGTACCTTGCGTTATAACCGAAACCGCAAACTCTCTAACACCCGCACTAACTGATTCTTCAATAAGATTATTTGTAAACCCTGATGTCTGCTGTCCAACTTCAGCACCAATCTGTTGTGTTAGGTAAGAAATAGCAGCCGCTTCGAGGACTTCTTCAACGCTCCCACCGTTAGCCGCAACAGAAGCCCCATCAATAAGAGGAATAAGTTGGGGTTGCCCCGCAGCTAATGCAGCTATTTTTAAAACGGTGGCGAGGGGGTCTGCCGCAAGACCATCCGCAAAACTGTTGATAAATTCAGAAGTAGGGTCAAAAATTTCGTCTATGACAAAATCACGGGTATCGTCGAGGGTATCACCTAACCACTCTCTAACATTCCTAAATTCTTCTCTAATATCTCTGGCGACAGACGACATTTATAAACCCCGCGTTAAAGGTTGCTTACCTATTTTACCGAACACCAAGTACCCTACGCCGTTTTCTTCAGACTCGTATCGTGCTATGTACACTTTGGTATCAAGCTGCTCTAAGCGGCGTTTTAGTATTTTGAACGCGTTTAGGTACATAGGGTTACTAAACTCTGTAGTGTAATGAGTAATGCCGTTTTTCTGGAGGTATGTAAAATACTTAAAACCGTTTGTAACAAAGTTACGGGCCGTATCTAAGTTAAACGCTCGCCCAAACATCTTACCTGTATTTTTACCCTCTTTACTTCTATGACCCAGAAAAACCGTATTGCCAATCTGCACCACATCTGCTGTAGGAAGCGTCATTTCTGCGGTAATAGTTCCAAGAAGTATAGTCGGGTTTACATCTGGTGTTACTTCTATAGCTGACCTTGAAATAATCTCAGATACGCTAAGTAGTCTTTTTTTACTATCTACTACAGTTTGCATATAACACCTTCTGAACATAATGTTTAGTAGTGTATATCACGATAGTTCTTTAACCAATTTTTCTATGGTATCGAACTCGTCCTCTGGGTCTTGGGTCTTATGCGCTTCAATAAAAACAAGTAAGTCGCCAACACTACTAACAGGCCATTCTTGATCTAAGTCAGAGTCAGGAGGAATGTTGTAGGCTTCACCAAGAACGAAAAAAACCATAGTTAAATCAAGGCTATCCAGCCCTAGTGCTTCTCTAGTTATTGGGGTTTCCAAAGATTCAGCGGGGACAAACTCGTCTGCTTTTGAGGTTTGGGCGGTAGCAATAGCGTTAAATAGTTTAAGAAAATCAAACTTCATAGTGTGCTCCTATCGGGTATGCCCAGTATAAACAGTACCCTACTAGATACAACTATACACTATAAGTTGCTAACAAACGATACGGCAACAATAGTAGATGGTAGACCCTACATATTACTATGAGTTAGTCCCGAATGTTACATCAACCGTAGCTGATGCAACGCCGGGGTGAAGGGCTGATGCAGTTTCTGCGTGTAAGTTTAACTGCGTATCAGTAGTGGCCCAGTAGATTTCAATATAGTCATCTGCTTCTAAGTGTCGTGTAAAAACCCAGTTAACAACATAGTAATCGTTACCTTTTACATCAAATAGATGTCCTGAGTAGGGTGTATCGGTAGTTCCATTTCGCTTCTCCCAAACAGTTACCGTAGCCTCACTAGAATTATTATGCTCTATCTGAAGCGTTATAGAAAACTGATATGTACCTGCGTAGGTAACATTTATCCTGCTGTTGTTTGATAGAGTTATGCTATCCGTGTGGTGCGTAGAATTAAACGTAACCGCGTACCCCGTACTTATCATTGCCGCCGTTTGGTCAACAGTGCTATAAAAAGACCCCCGTGGCATATACAAAAATCTGCCACCCTCGTCGGTGCTGAACAACGTGTTGAGAGAGCTTACCAGACGATTAAAGAACAACCGCAGAACGTTGCTGTTCTGGTCCATAAATGGGCGACGATACTCTTCAGGGGCCAGTGGCAGAGCGGGCGGCTCTGCTCTCTCAATTTCGTTAGCCATTACCGCCTCCCGTCAGGGCGCATATCCACTCTAGGAGACCCAAGCTGCCACTGCACACCAAGATCGGCAGACTCCATTTTTAGCGACATTTGACGCCCACGAACACGAGTGTTGACCTGCCCCGTAAACTGCTCAACCGGCACGGTGGCCGTACGCGTGACGCTACCAGACGCACTGCCTCCCTCAGAGTATGGGTTATTATATCCAGACCCAGAATTAGCCAGTGGTAGGAGCGTCATAGTTGCAGCGGGGTTAGATGCTGTAGACCCATCAAATGTCACATCTGGCATTATTCGCCATATAAATGCGAATCTGTCCCCATCGTCGATGTCAAATTGGCCAGATGTAATAGTCGCGGAAATAGCTACTGGCGTGCCTGTTTCGTTGTCGTCAGTGCCAGACTCATGATTAACTAAGTTGTTACTGTGTGTTGCAGCAAGTGGGTAGTCTCGGAGTCCAGAGTCAAGCCATGCGGTTCGTCCGATAGTACCGTAATACCACGTGCCTTCCATGTAGTTAAATACAACATAACGGTCGTTAACAGTGCTGTTACGAGAACAATAAAACCACCAGACTTCATGGAAGGCTTCGTTTGTACCAGTACATACTTGGTCAAACTGTAAGTGGTTAATATCGTTAAAGATGTAACGACGAACATCACATTGAATAGTTTGGACTCGTCCATCGTACATATAGAACTTATCTTGTCCCATCCAAAACGCTGCGCCATTAGCGTAGGCTACGGCATTTTGTGAAATTATAGATATGTTATCACCGACGATCTGGGCACCCCATACCCCCGGCGCTCCTATGTATTGTAAGGAGTATACAGATGAATTGGTCCAAACAAGGACTTCTTGACGTGCTTGCTTAGCCGCGACTATCTCCGTACCGCGAGACAATCTCAAAGACCCTGCTTGGTTTGTTGCCGCTGGTGTCCAATTAGTGGCATCTTCTTGGTCCGACCAGCGGATTAACATGGGGTCTACAGTAGCCGACCCTATATCGTTTGTACCAAATGCAAAAACAAACCTGTTAATGTCTGATACAAGTAGTACGTTCTGGGACGTAGGTACGTCAGATGCACCTGATAGAGAAGATAAATATACCGCTCGGGCGGTTATTCCACTCGTTGCGTCCCAGTAAAAGATCGCACCACCACGAGGGCCAAAAACTAAATCTTCCCCGAAATTAAACTGGCTCCAAAGACGGATACCCTCAGTAGATACCCCACCTGTACCCCAGACGCCAGAAGACCACGATCCACCACTCCAACCAGTTAAAGGTACTTCAAACGCCTCACCAGTGCGTATCTGATAAGCTCCAACCACTGACACCCCACCATTGCCTGTATCAGAAGCATTAGCGGCCACAGCAGCTTCTACCTCGTAGGTGTCGGCATCAATAACTGTGGTGATTTGGTATTCTTGGTTTAGGACATCTGCGGTAATATCGCCGCCTAGAGATACAGCTCCACTAAAGGTAACAAAGTCATTCTCCCTTGCACCATGTCCTGTATCCGTGACCGTGAGCGTAGCGTCCCCAGTAGTAGCAGAAAAGGTA
>Ga0208645_1002233_pt1 | contig 15669 bp, 23 predicted proteins | sample VirMetDEL_Sep_01_FD_184519 | JGI IMG/M metagenome (GOLD analysis project Ga0208645, IMG submission 184519) | Aqueous microbial communities from the Delaware River and Bay under freshwater to marine salinity gradient to study organic matter... | ecosystem: Environmental > Aquatic > Marine >... | reverse complement strand
ACTTCAGTAACCTCTGTACCATCTTCAAAGGTAAGAGTTTGAGTTTCAATCGTAGTGACAGGCGCCTGACCTACTGACGCCAGAATTTCATTAACAGCTTGTAGCTCTAGAAGAGCGCTAGTAGTAGTCATATTAGCGAAGGAAATATGGATAAAAAAAAAGGAGAGCCGAGAAGCCCTCCCCAAAGAAAATTAATCAGGTGCGAGTGATGGCAGGAGCATCAGCTTCGACAACCGGATAAGCAAAGCGATGATTCTGAGTTTCAGAATAAACTTCAGAACCAACACCAGCAGCAGTTTGCACAACCGAACGACGAACAGCATGAGTGCCACTCACGGACAGGTTGCTACCTGCATAGGTACCAGAGACGGTACGTGCAACAGCAGCATTGTAGCTACCTGCTACACCGTTGTTACCAGCAGCAGACGTAGAGTTAGCCATTATCAGAACCTCCGCAGTTCAAGGAAAGAACCTTCTTGGACAGTAGTTGCACCAGCAGTATCAGCTTCCTTAGCCAGAAGCAGATTAACAGTAGAATCAGTAGTAGCGTTACCAAGGATAACACCTTGGATCACAGCCATACCTTGACCAGTGCCAGCGGTAGTCAGAGTGTCCTCAGTGTTAGGAGTCGTAGTCACTGCCAAGAAAGCAGTAGCACCAGGAACAATAGCATTCAGATGCTCGGAGTAGAAGGCAGGAGTAACAGTGCTACCAGCAGAATCAGTAGACTTAATGGTGTACTGCAGATCATCACCTGCATTATCCTGATCATAGAACAACGTGAAACGGAAGACCACACGCTCGTTCTTAAGAACATTAAAAGCAAAATCAGAAGCTGCAGTTGCAGTGGTAGTCAGAGCACTATCGGCAGCCAAGACCTGACGTGCTTCAAAGTAATCGGGCTGATAAACAGGACCGATATTACCGTTAGTAATAATAGACATAATTCAATTAGGAAGCATAAGGGAGTTTACCATCAGCATCGTCGGTCTTGATGTTACTTGCAGCATCAACTTGCCGACCATACTCAAGCGGAGAAAGAGGGTTGAGAGTTTCAGAACTAACCGAACCAATGCCAGTATTCTGAACAATCACACTAGAACCAGGAACGTAGGACATAATAGTACCTCCGTTATCAACCAGCCAGCAGCTCAATAGCAGCAGCAGGGTTCACCCAATCAGCACCCATAGCCATGCGACCAACGATGATGTCACCCTGATACATGGTCTTCACGTCAGAGCCAGTGGTCTGAATCTGAGGACCGATAGCTTCCACAACACCAGCTGCTTCCTTACCATAGATAAGACCAGCGTGGTTAGAGAAGTCACCAGAGTAATCGTTGTTCTCACCAGGAACAGCGGACACATTACCAGCCAGGAAAGGCAGGTTGTTGGAACGCCAGATCTTGATACCAGCAATCTCATAGAGACCTTCACCAGACTGAACACTACCAGCATTGTTACCGTAGTCACGGTTCAGAATGTTGGTGTCAACCTGAGAGATCAGAGCGTAGTATTGACGAGGAGACATCACAGCATTACGACCTTGCTTGGGCACGTTCTTTTCATCCATGATGGAGGCAGCTTCAAAGAAGGCATCCACCAGTGCTTGGGCATTGTACTCATTACCAGAACCCAGTTGGATCTGGCTACCACCAGGCTCAGGACCAGGAGCGGCAGAGATAGGATGAGCTTGACGTGCAGCTTTAGCGATCACACGGAAGATCTTTTTGTCATAAGCTTCAGCCAGAGCATGACCGATCTTAGCAGAGATTTCCGAACGCAGGCTATAGTGAGCCAGGGTCTCATCAAGGTCATAGACGAAGGCGCTGGACACCAGCAGGTCGTCCATCACGATGGTCTTCTCAGCCACCGGCGGATCACCGGAACCAAGAATAGGAGTACCAGGCGTATGGTAAGCAGCCTGCATACGACCAGTGTAGATGAACTGAGCAGACTTACCATTACGGAGGCTGCGGTTCATCACAGTACCTTTGGCGATAGTGGCACTTTCATATGCCTTAATCATTTCGCCAGTAAACAACTTCAGATAAGTTGCATACTTAGAATCATAGGAGCCATTATTTACCTTATTAATGGCACCCACAAGAGTTTGGGTAGCGTTAGCCATTGTTATTAAAAAGAAAAGAGAAGTACAGTAAGAGTTCTCTTTAAGCGCTTAAAGATATTAAGTTGTTATTTCTTCGGTAAATTCTTACGCTCACCGAACGCGTTCGGTATGAGGTGCCCGCCGTAGCAGATTCATACCAATTGGTAAGGGAGGGTTTGCACCTCCCAATGCCGCTTTAACGGACTACCGTTTTGTTGTACTTAACACCACGATAGGTGTAGGTAACTTGAATAGACATAGTTCGTACCGATAAGCTCATGCGCGTTCCAGCCTTGAGCAACCCGTCCCACACGTGGGATGAACGTACGAAATATTAACCAATTACCGGAGCACTATGTGTCGCCAAATCAAGTGGGAAGTTGTGAGCATTACGCTCATGCATAACTTCGAAACCAAGATTAGCACGATTAAGAATGTCAGCCCAAGTATTAACTACTTGACCTTGACTATCAATAATAGATTGATTGAAGTTAAGACCATTCAGGTTGAATGCCATGGTGCTTACTCCAAGCGCAGCAAACCAAATACCAACCACAGGCCAAGCAGCGAGGAAGAAGTGAAGACTACGGCTGTTATTAAAGGAAGCGTACTGGAAGATGAGCCTACCAAAATAGCCGTGAGCAGCGACAATATTATATGTCTCTTCTTCTTGTCCAAACTTGTAACCGTAGTTCTGGCTTTCTTGCTCGGTGGTTTCACGGACAAGAGACGAAGTGACAAGAGAACCGTGCATAGCACTGAAGAGTGACCCGCCAAATACTCCCGCAACACCAAGCATATGGAAGGGGTGCATGAGGATGTTATGTTCAGCTTGGAACACCAACATGTAGTTGAAGGTTCCCGAGATACCCAAAGGCATAGCGTCAGAGAACGACCCTTGCCCAAACGGGTAGACCAGGAAAACTGCGGAAGCCGCCGCAACGGGAGCTGAGTAAGCGACACAAATCCAAGGCCTCATTCCTAGTCGATAGCTAAGTTCCCACTCTCGTCCCATGTAAGCAAAGATGCCAATGAGAAAGTGGAAGACGACGAGTTGGTAGGTCCCGCCATTGTAGAGCCATTCATCAAGTGAACCAGCTTCCCAAATTGGGTAGAAGTGAAGTCCGATGGCATTGCTGCTCGGAACGATGGCTCCCGATATAATATTGTTCCCGTACATAAGGGAGCCAGAGACGGGTTCACGTATTCCATCAATATCTGTTGGTGGTGCGGCAATGAAGCCGATAATAAAAGCTGTTGTAGCGACAAGCAAACACGGAATCATGATTGCGCCGAAATGTCCGACGTACAATCTATTGTTTGTGCTGGTTACCCAGTTCAAGTACTTGTCCCATACATTAATACTTTTTGGACGAGTTAGTACTGCGGTCATTTGTAATCTAAAGAATCTAATGCATCGAGTGCTCGGCATGCTCGGCGTTCACCAAGCAAGGGAAGAAACTTATCAAGTAAATCTCTAACCTCAGCCTGCCGGAAGAGCACCCAATTCCATGCAGGCTTGTGTTTTTTGTGTGGTTCAAAGTAGATTTTACCTACACCAACAGCATCACGGAACCTCTCGACGACATCCTTATCTGTCATCTTAAGTTTCATACGCCACTGTTTATTCGATTTATCGTAGTAGCAGGAACCTTCACCTTCGTAAAGACCTACCGCCCATGCTAGATTTTCCATTTAATTAAGCCGTGTTACCTTTACAGGAGCCACTCCAGCACTCAGCATGCCAATGCGTTGTGCTGTTCCCTTGCTCAGATCTAGGTCTCTCCCGGGAATGAAGGGACCGCGATCTGTAATCCTAACTACTTCACATGTTTTGTAGCACACTTTGAGTCGTGTTCCAAATGGCAGAGATTTATGTGCAGCCGTTGGCTCCATCATATTATATCGTTCACCGTTTGCAGTACGGTTACCATGGAATCCTGGACCATACCAGGATGCAATTACAGAGATAGTAGTTAGGATAGGAATCATTTCTTTTTAGCAGTTTTAGCAGCTCTTCGGAAGTTGGCAGCAGTAGGCGCACCTTTGCTACCGGGTTTCCGCATCTTCTCGCCGGAGCCCGCGGCGATTCTTTTCTTCTTGGCGTGGATGTTAGCGTAGAGACCTTGCTTAGCCATCAGCGCTTCTTCCCGCCGCCGCCTTTGTGTCCTTTTTTACCGCAAGCCATAATTAAAATACTCCAGGAATGATTTGGCCGGTCAATGCATAAGCGCCAATAGCAGCCACGAAGCCAAGCATAGCAAGGCGACCGTTGAGCAGTTCAGCACGTTCGTTATGTGGTACACCGTAGGGATGGTCAGTCATAATAATGGGTGGTTCTTTTGCGAAAAGGTTATCAGTAGTCAAGGGTAGATCTCTCAAGTTTAGCGTAGACATCCTGACGATATGCAGGATCTGTGTCGTACCGTGGATCAGCCATAGCACGAACAACTTCGGATTGGCTACGGAAGACATCAACTTTATCAGCTGCAGATCTTCCAGTCAATAGTTGACCGTCAACACCGCTTGCATCTTGGAAACGATAGGCAAGAGCTTGAACAGCAAAGAAGCAGGCAACAGGGTCACCTCGATCCATCACTGCATCATACATGTCAATCTCTTGTTCTGACATGTTTTGACTAGCCCAGCTTAGCATGTTTGCATATTCCTGTTCTCCTCCAACAATGTTTTGGAGGGCAGAAACATTCTCAGCACTAAGCTCTTGTCCTTCAGGTTCACCTTGTTGTGAACGATAATCAAGATACATCTGAGCCAAGTCAGATGGATCCATGTTACCAAGTTTCTCCAAAGTTTCTTGGCTAAACTCTGATTGAGATTCTTCCCAAAGTGTATCAAGAAAAGAGGTATCAAGACTATCTTCTTCTACCTCTTCAGTTGGTTCTTCAACAGTAGTAGGTTCTTCAGGTTCAGGATCACGAGAACTAAACTTCTTTTGAAGTTCAATGTAAGCCTGTTCGAGTTCTTCAGCATCTCGGAACTTACCAGCCAACAACTCTTCCTGAGCAGACATTGCCTGTTCACCAATGGCTAGCGACTCCTGCTCTTCAGCAGTCAGCTCACCTTCGGGAGTTTCATTAGGATTGTACGTCAGTGTTGTCATTTGCTTTGGCGTGGATTACTTTGAGATTACCGAGACCGACAGTCTCTACATATTCAGTTGAACGACCCAGAGTTGGTGTGCCAATCTTAGCTTTGGGAGCATACTTGTTCTCAGGCTTAACTGGAGTGAACTCTGGTGTCGTCGGAGGTTCAGCTTTACTGCGCTGGCGGCGCTTCGGAGCTTGCTTGTTGTCCATATAGTTCGGGATTTTTGGATGGGTCGTTTGCAGGAGCAGAAGCTAGCTGACCAACTTGCTTGGTAAGTTCCATTTGCTGTTGTTGTTCCATAGCTTGTGCCTGCTGATCTTGTACTTCCTGCATAGTCTTTACAAGGTTCAGGACATCAATACCTTGTGCAGCTGCAAGTCGTTTGATAACTTCCTCAGGATTAACGTAGGTCTGAATAGCTTCGGGACCCATGGTCTGAGCAATAGTAGTAAGGAATGCACCCAAGCTTTCACGGTCTTGACCACGACCAAGTGCATTGATACCAGCCACAATGGTTGGCTTAACAATGTCTTTTGGAAGACGTGGGATCTGTCCTGTCTTTTGGAATACATTCAACTTACGATTCAGATAAGGCACCAAGAACTCAACAGTCAGCAAACTAAACAGTCCACCAAGTTGTTGTTCAAGTTCCATCTGAGTCATACGAACTTCCTCAGCAGTAGTTCGTTCGGATTGCCGTACAGAAAGGATGAGGAAAGCCTCACTCAATCGGCGTTCAAGAGACTGCATTAGTTCATAAGCAGTCCTGAAGTCAGCAGTTTTACCTACCTGTACAACACCAATGTCATCGGGTCGTCCTTGAATGATAGCACCGTTGCCTGCGTTCGCCAGTGTCTGCGGTTTGGTAGTGCTTGAGGGTGATACCACGAACACGACCTTAGCAGCTGCTGCAGAGCCTTCTACCATTGCCTGAGAGAGTGCTTCAAGAGACTTAAGATCTCCGATGAACTCCTCAACACGACCACGACCATACACCTCACCATCAACAGTGTTGAATCGAAGGACCAACCAAGGGTTAGCATCCAATGGTGCCTTACCCATGGAACCAGGAATAACTTTATCTTCGTACTCCTGATACCAAATCATTCGATTGTTATCTCGTTTGATGTGGGTGTAGATGTCAACTTCCTCATCCCGTTCACCGGGAGGGTTGTCAAGATTATTTGGTTTAATTTCTGGAAGCATCCCACGGAGGATCTTCTTATTAATGCGTTCTTTCGTGACTATTTCAAGCACGTTGCCGTTGCCATCACGATCTACGACATAGCGATTTAGCGGATAGAGTTTCAAACTATCCTTACCCATGTACACAAGTGCGTTACCTGCTACTACCAAATGCTTAAGAGCTTGGTGAATAACAACACGATCACTTGATGCTGCAATTGATTCGAGGATTGTACGTTCAATCTTTGCAAAGCTCAGGTCAAGTTCAGACCTTACTTCAGGTGGGAACTCTTCACCAAGCTTTGTATCATCAAGTTGAAGTTTAAAGAAGCTAGTCTGTGGAGGCAGTAGAGCCAGCATTAGTTTTGCTGCCAAGGTTACAACACCTTTTGCTCCAACACTTTGCCAAGGTGTAGGCAAATACCTAGCACCTTTCTGCCACTCTTCTTGTCCACGAATCAAATAGGGCAGTGTAAGATCTGCCGCATCTTTCGCTACGTCTAGAAATTGGGAACGGTCACTGGCTAAATAATCATACCGTTGTTTAGCACTCATTAGTTTTAGTAATAATTAAATTAAGCAAGACCACTGGCGCCTTGAAGATTAAGCATACTCCTGATCTTCAGTCGATTCAAACGGCTAGTGCCAAGCTGAGCAAGACGCAGACGTTGAGCACGACTACGACGACGTTTGATGCCAAGAGCACCACGTCCAGCTTCAGTACCTCCGATCATCAGATCGCCAGTTGTGGTATCCTCCTCTTCCTCGGGAAGGATGGGACCAGTGCCAGTAGCAGGAGCTTCAGCTACAGCTGTGTCAGCAGTGGCTGCGGGTTCACCGGCTCCACCACCACCTCCTCCTCGGCGACCACCGCCAAGCATGTCTTTAGTAGCAAGGATTGGTTCACCACTTCCAGTAGCTCCTAGGAATCGTTGACCAGGTTGAAGGTCAAGACCACGAAGTGCTTTTACATTTGCACTGCGAGGGTCAAGGCTCGATGGGATACCACCTTGGTCAAAGATGTTACCAAGGATGTTTTGCTCACGAGTACCAAGTTGACCTTTAGTCAAACGTCGTTCGGCACTACCTTGAATGCTAGCACCTTTAGCCAGCGCTTTGTCAATAGCTTTCTCACCTAGTCCAGTAGCAGCAAGCTTCATTGCTTCTTTACCAGAAAGAGCTTGACCTACTCGCACACCACGGATGGTAAGACCTTTGTCTTTACTTTTACCAGTCGATTTGTTTTTAGTTGAGAACATTTGCTGTGCGGGCTGACCCTCAAATGGATTGGATGTTTGTTTGGACTTTTTTCTTTTAGCCATCGTTTTCTAGTCGTTGTTGAATCCACTCTACAACTGAACGTTGACCCGAGCGGTACATAATTAATGATTGGGAATCATTGGGTGTGGGTGTAACAGGTGGAAAGTTTTCCTCCAGTTCTTGGAGGACAGTCTTTAGCTGGAGACCATGGGTCTCAAGCATATTGAGGGAGATTGGTGTTTGCATGTTCAAAGAAGGCAGGCATCCGTGCTCGCTTGGTGTCAGAAAGTTCAGGAGCCTTACCTTCGTACATCAAACGATCACTGGCATCCAGCCAAAATTTTTTGTTCAAATACTTGGACTGAGTACTATTACCTAGTGGTTGCATCACCCAGTTGATAGTTGCCTTACGCAGTTTATCAAGAGAAGGAGAGATATCAAGCCCCAACTCACGACAAACAAGGCTATTGGTAGCAACGTGAACTTGTTCATCTCTACTAATGTCAGCACTTACTGTTCGGAGACCAGCATCACCGTTAAATCGGAAGAATGGCAAGAGAACAAAGAAAATTGCACGCTCGGCAACCAACGCTTTGAGGATTGTGTGATCTGGATGAGCAATCCATGCATCCCGGAGGCGTAGCGCTTCCTCTTCAGCTTGTTGATCAACACCGATAGCGTTGGCGATGTAACCGAGTGCAAGGTCATGGTTTTCTTCGTCCTTGATATTGGACAGAAGGAGATCCCTTGCCATTTCTGGTACTTCATTTTTAAGACCGTCTTTGATAAAATCACCGACTGGGAGTTCCATGTGTCGGATTGCCAAAGCACGGTAGATGGTTTCTTCCGCGCCTTCAGCAAGAGTACCGGCAGTGGTTTGTACTGGAGACCACTTCCGTTTACGATTAAGGAGTTTTTGATAAGGGTTCATTCGCCGCAATTACAATCTGGAGCAGGGTCATTAAGAATCGCATCCAGGTAATCATTGACTTCTGATTCCTCCAACGCAGCATATGCATTAGATTTATCCTGAGTATCACCCATTACCTGTAGCGAATAATAAAGGGAGGTTTGCGGAGATGCAAGCCACTCTTCGATAAACGCTTCGTCATAGGTAATCACATCGGACCAACTATTGAAGCTATAACCGTGAAGAAGTCCCGTGTTATCTAGCATTTTAACAATGCCGTTTGCCACACTGAAGTAAGCATCCCAGCCAACTTCACTGGCAATTTCTACATCACCATAGTTGTAGCTTTGCACACCAAAGGTTCCCGAATCTCGGTCAACTTGTCGTGCGATTGGTGGAGCAATTTCAGGACAGGTGGTGAAGCCATCCAGATCTGTGTAACGATAACTGCAGCTAGCAGTAGGAGCAATAGCAAAGGCACGGTCCATCTTATGGACTCGGGCAATCTGTGCAGCTTGTTCGATACCAAGTTTCATCTCATTAGCAAGAGTGGTGGCTGCAGTATCAATGTAGGGTTTACCACTGTTGACCTGTTCGAGAGCCTCACCAAACTCTTCATATGTTACACCTTCACGTCGGAGAAGGTTGGCAAGTCCCAACAATCCGAGACCGACTTGGCGATCAGTCTCTGAAGGCAGGTATTCTCGGCTTTCGCCAACACCTGTTTTGCTGTGGAGGGCGCACAACTCGGACATTCCGTTGACAAATGCACGTTGAATGTCATCGAACTCGCATCCGCCAAGGTTAACATGTTGCAGTAGACAGGTACCTCGTGAGGGCAAGTAAACTTCCAAGCATACGTTACCTCGGATACGCTTTCCATTAGAATCTACCTTTGTTTTGTTTAGCCAGATGTCACCTTTTTTGATGCCTTCAAGGAGCGCATCCTTAACTTCCTGCGTCGCCTCTTCCCACCAATAGTGGTTAATGTTGACACAACGCTTGACCCAAGGTAGATCAGACCTATCAGCACTAATAAACTCAAGCACATCTGGATGACTGAGATCCAAATGACAAACGACAGCGCCATTCTTGTAGATGCCTCCACGTCGGAGGACTTCATTCAAAGTTGAATAAATCTTAGCAAAGGAAACAGGACCTGATGCTACGAGTCCTTTGCCATTCGAAGCTCCTCGTGGTCGCAGTTTGCTAAGGTGGACAGCAACTCCTGCACCATAGCGGAGCGCATGACTGACGAAACGCCAACTGGCTTCAATGCCATTTTCTCCTTCCATAGTGTCTTCCACGACAAAGACGGTACAGGAGACGGGCAGCCGTGAGTCAGGATTGTTAAGCCAGGAGTCAACCCGTCCTGTACGGGCAATCAAATTTTTGGTGGTGTTAGACATTTTTTAAATAGTGGATTGCTTGTTCGAGATAAGAAATGTCGTCTTTAAATAAACCTAAGGCACGATTGCATGTGTTACATAACAATCCTCTGATTTTGTTAGTTTTATGGCAATGATCTACAACAAACCATTGATCTCCACGACCAGTTTCAGTAGAGTGGCAGATTTTACACACTCCACCTTGACTTTCTAACATAACATCATAATCACCAGGCTCCATATTATATTTTTTCTTTAAGGCTGCGTCACGATATTGCTTACTATAGCGTGTGCTATACCTTTTATTTCGACATTCTTTGCAAATAGAAGCTAATCCAGTTGATTTTGATTTATCTGGACTAAATCTATCTGAAGGCAGGTGCTGTTTACAGGAGCTGCAGGGTTTCATTAAACGAGATCAGTAAGAGTTGGTGGTTGATAGTTAGGTCCCTTCAAAACCTTACCATCCTCACGGCGGATAGGTTTACCATCAGGACCAAGTTTGGACATGTTACTTACATGTACACGATTCAAGGCTTCATCTAGATCCCAACCAAGGTTCTCTGCATATTGATAGCAGACATACACAAGGTCAGCAAGTTCTTTGAGGCAGTCAGTAGCGTTGACTGTCAAGCCCATAATCAATTGATTTTCTGCATCCAAGAACTCTTTGAACTCTTCAACGATCAAACTCCGTTGCATACTCCGTGAAGCTGGCGTCGTACTGTTCGTCACTTGGAAACCACGGCGAAACTCTTTCGCTTGGTTGCTCAGAAAGGATTGCATCTTCGAGTTCATTTTGTAGGTAGTGGATTGCTTTGCGAAGATCTGAGATTCGATCTTCTTTGTAGCCTGCTCGGCAAATATATTTGATTGCGTTACCAAGGTGGAAGTTTAGTCCTTGGTCTCGGATGAAGTCCCAGACTTGGATGTTTCCTCGTCGGTAGTAGTCGGGACCGTAGGTACTGGTGTTGGCCATTTAGAGACTAAGTTAGTAACGTTGTTGCTAAGGACAAAGCACTGACGTTGTAGTGCTAGGAAGATAGTAATGATGTCTTCCTTTTGGGAATCTGGATGACGGAGAGCATCTTCAATCTGACGTAGCTTGAAGTTCTGCTCCATCTTCAGATCCGTTATTACTGGTGGCGGTCCAAAGTTTGATTGTTTGATTGGTGAAATCATAGTTCTCTGCCTGTAGGATCTTTGCTAATCGTGCATTCTGCAATGCAACTGACTCATCGAGACCCTTATCAGCAAAGGCATCTACAACAGTCTTCCAGGTATCACCATGTTCATCGAGTAATGCTGCTGCACGTTTGATTCCAATACCAGGTACACCTGAATAACCATCTGTTTGATCACCAGCCATTGTTTGAATCAAGTGCCATCGGTCACCTTCTTCCTTTGTGATTTCTACAACACCATCAGACATGTCATATAGCTGTCCAGGTATTTGACGCATGTCTTTATCAGGGCTGCAGATAATGTGACCTTCTTCACGTGTTGCGTAGATACCAAGCGCATCATCAGCCTCTAGCTCCGGCATGATAACTACCGGATACGAGAGCTTGAGCGCATTGATGACCCTTTTGTAGCCGCACGGCTTTTTGCGGTTGCGGTGTCCTTTATAAGCTGGGTCAATAGATTTACGGAAGTTGATGCTATCAGAAAAAAACAGAACAGAGTCATCAAAACATCCAAGGTCAGTAGCGATGTTATAGAGTTCTCGTTCGGTGTATTCGAGAGCTTCACTGAACTTAGAGGTGACGACGATAAGATCTTCACCGAAGTCGATTTCTGTTTCTGTAGCTGCGCAACATTTATAGACGATATAATCTGCATCAATTAGTAGACTCATTTACCTTGTCCTCGGCGTAGTTTTTTACCACGCTTTGGAAGGCTACGTGTTCCGTTACCTTGACGGGTGTGTTTGAACTTGGCGTGGGATTGAAATTCAACACGACCAAGAGAGGTTTTAGATTTAGTTGCCATTAGTTGGTGGAATCTGTGTTAAGAGCTTCTTTGAGTGCTTCTGTTACGTCCTGTTTGAATGAACGACGAGGAATGAATATGTCATCCAAATCACGTTTGTACTCAGGATGTTTTTCTTGGAATTCAGTCTCTACATCATACAACAGAGATTGCACGATGTCATTGATTACTTCAAGTGTTTTTCCTTGAATTTGATCCCAACTGTATCCAGGGAACATATCGTCCTTTACACGATCAAGTAAAGCTTTCTTGCAATGCCAACGTGCATCAAACATACTAGTGAATGCTTCCCAGTCATAGGGATCTTTGAAATTAGGAATTGTCATTAGTGTACGTCTGCCCAGGTGGAACCGATCTTGCCTTCAGCATTGATGGCAATTCGGAGGTTGTAATATTCTCCAGCTGATTCGGCACATCTCTCAAGGTAATGCTTGAGAAACTCTGCACGGTCTGGAGTTGTTTCGTATTGTAGCTCGTCGTGAATAAAAGCTAGCTGATGAGTGTGACTTTGCAATCCATCATTAGCTATCTTCATCCATCGCTTAGCTATGATGCCCGCACTCCCTTGGAGTAGGTAGTTAAGGGCTTTGTGGCTACCATCAACAGCGCAGCGGCGACCGTCACACAGGTTGATGTGACCACACTCCGCCTTGGACTTAACCGCATTAACCAGCTTCTCAAGTCCAGGAATTGCATCCATGTAAGCTTGACGGATCTCAGCGCCTTTCTTTTTAGCGGCTGACGACGATAGTTGTGGGTCATAAGATAGTCCGATTTTTGCATCACCTGCACCATACAAGAAGGCATAGGTGACTGTCTTAACAAGGCGGCGACTGATGCCTATTTTGTCTGCGTTTTCCTGATGGATATCTCCGTTAAGTAGAACGTCTGCGTAACGTCCGCCATCATAGCGAGCAAGATAGTGAGCAAGCATCCGCAGCTCAATCCCACTAAGGTCTGCGCCCACCATGACATAGCCTGGTGACGCTTTGAATAGTTTTCTAAAAGCTTCATCTGAAGGAACTTGTGCAAGGTTTGGTTTACGATGAGCACATCGGAATGTGTTCGTAGCGACTGAACAATGGTGGTGTATGCGATGGTTACGAACGAGCTTTAGCCACCCGTTGATGCCCTCAGAAAGCATGCCTAGTTGCTTGGTAAGCTCTAGACATCTAAAGAACTGCAGAGCTTCCTCTGAGCCTATATCCTTGAGGACTACTTCATCAATAACAGCTTTACCTGATGCAGTCCTTTCTTTGGGTTCCCAACCATGGTGTGTCTTCATGACCCATGCAATGTGGTCACGACTAGTTGGGTTGAACTCCTTCAGTCGAGTGAAAGTAGCTCCCTTTCCATCAACAAACACGTATCCTTGGGTTTTGTTAGGTCGCTTAGGAGTGAACTCCGCTCCTGCCACGTAAGGATACCTGTTGCGTAGTAATTGATTAAGCTCTTCAAGTTCGCCTCTGAGAGTCGATTCAAGTTGCCATGCAGCAGGCTCATCAAAGTACCATCCATGGATTTCTTGTTCGGTAAGGATTGTAGCTACATCATGTTCTAGAATCAGCCAATCAGGTATTTGCGTAGATAATGTTTCCAAAGTTTGGTGGTGACAACAACATCTTGTATCATGTAGTCCTCCATTTCTTGGGACCACTCTTTCCAATCGGTGTCTTTACCGAAGCATCCTTTGTACTCTCCTAATCTGTATCCATAAGCTTCTAGTGAATGCCTGCCGTACAACTGTACGGGCATGTTCTTCCACTCACGTCTTTGGTCTACCTTCAGTATATCTGCATGGAAGAGGCGACTCATGACCAGAGTATCAAGAACCCTACCACGATGATTAAACCAAGGGTAAAGTTTGCGAATAACAGGGAGATCATAGTTGATGATGTTATGTCCGACTATTTGATCGGCATCCTCAAGTCTTTGAATACCACGAGTGAGTGGCTCTGTATTGCCCTCATCGTTGTATGTAAGCATTTGATCGGTCTCTGTATCATAGATACCCAGACAGTGGATGCGGGTAACATCATTGTAAAGTCCGTTGGTTTCTAAGTCAAAAATTAACGTCATTCCAATGTCTTACAACACCAGCACAAATGAATAAGTTTGTAATGAGTACTAATCCATCAATCAGGATTAGCTTAGCGACCATTCCAGCTGTAGGTCTTGTCTTTGAACTGAGCTTTTTCAATTGCCTCAGGAGTGGGAGGATTGGGACGCTTCAAGTATTCATACCAAGGATGGACATACTCAGAAGTCTGTGGTTGGGTCGAAGTCGTCGCTGGGTGCTTGAGTTTCATTAAATTTACAGGTGTTTAGATCATAGTTCAGCTGACATGCGACGCCAACTTCGCCAGAATATCTATTCTTAAGGACTCGGACAGTCGTACTAGCTCCAGAGCCTGTGCTCTGTTGATTTCGTTCGAGCGCAATAACAGCGTCAGATAGTTGTGCAATCGCTGCGCTTCCACGCAACTGTCCAAGTGTAACACGTGCTCCCTCCTCATGGTTTTGATCAGATGATGTACGTCTGAGGTGGGAGACGAGAAATAATGCTATGCCTGTACGCTCAACAAGTGAACGTAACTTAGTCATAGTTGTGTCAATCATGCGGCGTTCATCGCCATCAAGACCAGACAATAGAATGGAGAGGTGATCCAGAAAGATTACCCTTGTATCAAGACCCGTTGCCAGGTACTCAATTCGGTTGTAGATGATATCAGGATCAAAAGAACCAAAGCCATCGAAAAGAAAGAGATTCCAGTCAGCAAGAGTAGCTTGATACGCTTGGGTGAGAGTAGCTCGGTCATGTTCTCCAATGTGTAGTGATTTACCAACTGATGCGGACATCAGTCCAAGTGCAGTACGTCGGTTGGACTCTTCAAGAGCCAGGTATCCAACCCGTTCTCCTTTGTGCAGCAGATTAGCTGCAAGCTCACGACAGAATGAGGATTTTCCAATACCAGATCCTGCAGTAATCGTAACAAGCTCGCCAAATCGGATCCCGTGCAGCTTGTCCTGTATTCCTTTAAATGGATAGTCATGATCGGCTGCCTGAGATGGAGTTGTTACTAGTTCTAGAAGTGACTTACCATCGACGATCCCATCTGGACGGTAAGGTTTAGCATTCCATATCGCCTCACGAATTGCCTGAGGGTCATTTGCTTGAAGGGCATCACTGGCATCCTTGTACTTGTCACTGAAGAGTGCGATCTTGCACTTGCCCGGTGGCAATACGCTTGCTGCTTCCTTCGTCGCCTCACTGCCTGTGTCGTCATTGTCGAAGAACAGGACAATCTCCTCATAACCCTGGAGCCATGGGATAGCCCGTTGAATCGCTCGTTTTGCCGATTTGGCACCGCTAGGTAGAGACACCATCGGCCAGCTCGGCATAGCTTCACTACACGAAGCTGCATCGAGTTCTCCTTCGGTGATAACGACTCGTTTTCCAGAGGTGGGAAACAAATGTTGTCCAAAGAGACAGCTTGCTGCTTCTCCTTCATAGTAGAAGTCCTTGTCTTTGGTTTTTGTTTTACAGCCAATCAGTCTACCAGACTCATCATGATAATGAAACCTAAGTAGGTCACCATCACGATAGATCTTGTACTGTTGACATGTTTTCTCAGAGATGTTACGGCGTTGTAGTCGTGCCGCTTCACCTCTCAGTGTTACTGACGACATTGATTTATGAGTGTGAACATCATCTT
>Ga0208645_1002232_pt1 | contig 15669 bp, 20 predicted proteins | sample VirMetDEL_Sep_01_FD_184519 | JGI IMG/M metagenome (GOLD analysis project Ga0208645, IMG submission 184519) | Aqueous microbial communities from the Delaware River and Bay under freshwater to marine salinity gradient to study organic matter... | ecosystem: Environmental > Aquatic > Marine >... | reverse complement strand
TTTTTGGGTTCTCTCGGAGAGTTTGTTTTTGCTGGCGATGATAATCAAAACGCCTTACAAAATCTTGGCGGCATCCTCGGCTTAGGCGGAGGTCAGCAAGGCGGTCAGCAGGGCAACCTCTTGAGTAGCCTGCTCGGAGGCGGCGGAGGAGCAGGCGGCATGGGACTCGGAGGCACGCTTGGCATCGCGGGATTATCTGGCTTGCTTGCTAAGCTGGCATATGACGAGGCGAAGGATCGCAAGGGTGTGCCACTTACTCCTCTGACGCAGATGAATGCGGCTGGCCGGTATAATATTGAGGCGGAGCTTGCTAAAAGAATGGGACAGCAGGCACCGAATCCAGTGGAGTTTGGCCTATTGCCTAACAATCTCCCAACCCTAAGCGGTGGCCAGCCTATTCCAGCAGGGCAACAGTTTACCCCCCGCGAGACTTTGTTAGCGCCCAATCCGAATGACATCAACCAAGCCATGTCTCTTCCTAATTACACGCCGCCTACGGGGATGTTGCCGCAACCGATGACGGGGCCGCAGTCGGGGATGTTGCCGCAGTCACAGCAAGTCCCGATGTTTAATCAAGGCGGTGCGGTTTATAGGTCTGAAGGTGGAGACATGGACGGCGAGCTTTTCATTCGCATGACGGGAGACATCAACGGCGAAGGCACGGAGATCAGCGATGATATTCCTGCGATGCTTTCTGACGGCGAGTTTGTGATGACTGGCCGATCAGTGCGGGGCGCTGGTGCCTTCGACATGAAGAACAAAGACGGCATTGTCACCTTAACGCCGATGAATGGCGAAAACAAAGAAGCTGGCATCGATCTGATGTACAAGATGATGGACCTCTTCTCTGAGTTCGCTCAAGCGCCACAAGCAAAGGGGGCTTAACATGAGCCTGATGCCCCTGCCAGAAGGCAACAAATTGACCCCAGAACAAGAAGCGTATGTAGCGGCCGTCCATGGGGCAAACTCGTATCCGATGGCTACTCAAAAAGCCTATGGGTTTACAGGTAATCAGGCGGATGTTGATTCTTTCATTCAGCAAACCCCAAATGCTGTTCAAAACTATCAGCAAACCATGCAGTCGCAATCTGGGGGCAACCGCACGATTACTAACCCTGCCACTGGCGAAACCATGGAGGTGTTGGCAAACGACCCTCGCATTCAAGGTCTTTCGGACGCAGAGATATTTGCCCAGATGGGGGCAACACAGCAACCCGTAGCTGGTGCTGGGTCTTCGGTAAGAACGGGCGACTTTCAAGACGGAAACGGCAATGGCATTGATGACCGAGACGAAGTTTCTACTGGTGGTACTGGTGGTACTGGTGCTGGCCAAACCGGAAATGTCGGCATAGGCACCCTTGACCCCGGCGTTTATGTGCCTAGCGTCACCCAGCAAAGCCGATCTATGGACCCAATCATGCAACAGTTGTTGTTTGGTTTGGGAGATCAGCCGGGCTACATCCAAGGGGCAATGCAAGCCGCTGAAAATACTTTCTTCAATCCAGACGGCACTCCCATTGTATATCAACAGCCTGTTGCTGGACTGAGCGAGCAACAACTTGCCGCAATGAATTTGGCGCAACAAAACGTCGGTGCAATACAGCCTTACCTAAACGCCGCACAATCCGCTTATGGTCAAAGCACTGCCGCTCTTGAAAACGCTTTACAACAGCAAGTGGGCGCGCTGGGCGGTTATGACACCGCGATTAATACGCTTTCTGGTGGATTACAACAGGGGCTAGGAACGCTTGGTTCTGGTTATGCAGATGCCTTGAGATCCCTGTCTGGCGGGTTGGGACGTGGCCTTGGCTCCCTGCAAGCTGGATTAGGGCAACAAGTGGCTTCTCAGCAGGCTGGCTTAGGATCTATTCAAGGAGCCGCAGGCGAAGCCGCAATTAACAGACAGCTTGGACTAGATAGATTGCTTTCTGGCATTGATCGGTCAGGCGCGCTAACCCAGCGGTCAACCGATGAGTTGCGTTCTAATTTGGGGGGCCAGCAAGATTTTTTAAGGTCTGGACTTGATCAATTTCAAGGCGAATTGGGGCAAATAGGTGATCTTCGGGGTCGCCTTTTTGATGAGTTTGGTCGCGACATCACGGCATATCAAGACATTGGTCGCAGAGCCGCTGGACGTTACGGAGAGGATCTTGGGGCCATCGAAGGTCTCGCGCAACAGGCCGAGCAAGCGCTTGGCCGCAGAGTTGGCGCGGCGACTGACACGTTGGGCCGAGCCAGAGATGTTTTTGGGAATGAACTGGATCGCTCTCTTGGGATCGAAGGTCGGGCAGTTGGTGATCTTGGGGCGGACCTTGAGCGCGCCCTGACGGAAGAGCGCGTAGGTGTTGGGCGCTTTGGTCAAGAGCTAGGCGGATCTTTGGCAGAGCGCCGTCAAGCCCTTTCTGGTCTAGCGCCCGGCCTTGACTTAGCGACAGGCCAGCTACGGAGTGCAATCGGAGCGCTTGACCGAGGACTAATGGGGTCAGAGCTTACGACAGCGGGAGCCACCGCAGGGCTTGGGGGTAGACTCGGAGAGTCTGAGGCGCGCTTGCGCCAGACTACGGGAGCTTTTGACCCTGACACGACCCAAGCGTTTTATGACCCTTTTGAGCAATCCGTGGTTCAACAGACTATTGATGATGTGCTCAAAGCGGGAGATCAGGCTGATGTCGCGCAACGGGCGCGAGACATCCAGACAGGCGGGGAGTCCGCTTTTGGATCAAGGGCTCGCCTGACGGCCGCAGAACGCCGTGAGGCGTTAGGCAGAGGCTTAGGGGAGAGTTTGGCGGGAATCCGCTCACAGGGCTTTGGGCGGGCTCAACAAACCGCTCTCGGTGAGTTTGCTCGTCAACAGGATGCTCAGCGAGCGGCGGCGACTGGATTAGCCTCCTTAGCTGGACAGCGGTTTGGGGCAGAAGAGGCTTTGGCGTCTCGACTTGGAACTGGGTCAACCACCCGTTTCGGCGCGGGACAGGCGCTGTCCAGCCAGCTTGGTCAGCAGGCTCAGCTAGAAAGTGCCGCAGGCGAGCGCATGGCTGGGGCTCTGAGCGATGCGGCCGCCCAAAGACTGGGTGCCACTCAGTCTCTTGCTCGTCAGCGAGGAGCGCTTGCAGGGCAACGATTTGGAGCAGAACAAGGTCTTGGTCGACAGACCGCCGCAGTGGGAGGGCAAAGATTCGGCGCGGGGCAGGCTATGACTGCCCAACAGATGAGTGCCGCGCAGGCGCAAAACGCCGCCTCACAACAGCGCATTTCAACTCTTGGTCAAACTGCCGCACAGCGTTTGGCGTCACAAAATCAATTGGCTCAACAGCAGTTGACCGCAGGCCAGCAGATGCTGGGCGCTGGCACAAACCTTGCGAACGCGCAACAACAGTCCGCAGGTCAACAGCTTGGCGCACAGCAACAGTTTGGAAGTCTCTTGGGACAGCAAGCTAATCAGCTTTACGGTGCTGGCACCAATCAAGCGCAAACCGCACTTGGATTGGGTCAAGCCGCCTCGCAGGGCTTGAATCAAGCTGGAGCAGGCGCTTTGAGTGCGGCGGGTCAGGTTGCTACTGGCTTTGGAAACTTGGGGGCGGCACAGGCACAACAGGGCCAAAATCTTGCAAATTATCAATCTCAAACAGGCCAGCTTACAAGCGGGCTACAGGCTCAAGGCGCTCAAAATCTTGCAAGCGCTCAATCTCAATACGGTCAGCTTGTAGGTGGGATGCAGGGCACTCAGGCGCAGAATTTGGCAAATATTTACGGAAATTACGGATCGAATGCAAGTAACGCGCTGGCGAATCAAGCGGCAGGCTTAGCAGGTCTTGGCGGTCAGGCTCAATCGGCGGGCGCGCAAGATGTGCAAATGCTTTCTGGACTTGGCTCGTTGCAACAACAAAATCAACAGCAACAGCTTGACGCTCAGTATCAGGCTCAGTTGCAGGCACAGCAGGCACCTCTGATGCAGTATCAGGCGCTCCTGCCATTCATGCAGTTTGCCGGTCAACAAACGGGCCCGAGCCAGATCAACACGCAATTTGGACCGGCACCAAGCCCATTGCAGGCGGCCGTTGGTACTGGATTGTCCATGTTTGGCGCACTTGGTAACTACTTTGGGGGCTACGGACAGCCGCAATATGGCGGTTATGGCTACCCGCCGCCGACTCAATTAGCATATGGGCAACAACAACCGCCGAGCACTTAATATGAGCATGACAAGAGCGCAACTAGAAGAACAGATTCGCGGATTTGCCAATGGCGGCACACCTGATCCCTTTCAAGGATATTTGACGCCCGCACCGCCTGCCGCAGGCTTGCCTAATCCGAGCCCGTTTCGGGGTTATTTAGAGCCAGAAACCGAGACAGAGCAAGAGCGGATTGATCGACTTCGTAAACAAGCAGAAGAAATAATTTCAAAAAGACAGCAAGAGGCTCTTGACACTCAACGCGAAAAACGAGACGAAGCATTTAGTTATGGGATGGAGCGCTACAAAAAACAACTTGCTCCACTGCTATCGAGTTCTTCGCGCCCGACTCTTTTTGATTTGGCGTCCGACTTGGGTGCGGCCATGCTTGCCGCACCTGCCGACGCTGGCGCTTTCCGTTCTGCGGGAACTGGATTTGCGGCGTTTAACGAAAGATTGCGGACACATAGGCAAGAAAAGCGCCAAGTTGACCAGCAGGTTGCCTTGAAAGCCTTTGAGCTTGCGAAAACTGACGAAAAAGAGGCCCAAGATTACTTGAATCAATTCTCGCTCAAGCGTCTGGAGATGGCTAACCGGACTCCAAAATATGAGACGTATGAGTACGATTACACCGACCCTGCCACAGGCAAAGTAGAGCGTCGCACTACAACCATCAATGAAAACAGCCCTGCCGACATGGCGTTGGTTTTGGGTGGAACTGATTCACAGGGCAGACCAATCGCCCCCGAGTTGTTAAATGCCGTGCAGGTAAAAACTCCCGGTGTTGCTCTTTCGATGGGAAGTCAATCCAAGTTTGGAGATGAGGAGGGCAAGGCGCTGTCTAAAAGCCTGACTGAAATGCGAACTAGCTACGACGCGGGCGTGGAGCAAAGCAGGCTTATTGACATGATGAATGTCATAGTCAATCGATTAGATGACAATGTTGGCTTGTTAGAGCAAAAAACTTTAGGGCCTCGAAAAATATTGGATGAACTTGGCATTCGCGCAGACCCCGAAATATCGGATCAAGAATTGCTAAATACGCTAGGGACTCGTATCGCCATGCAGTTGATTGGCGATACGAAAGGCGCAATCACTGAGATGGAAATGCGATTATTTATTTCGGCGTCGCCGGGCCTCGCTTCGTCAAAAGAAGGCTTAATCGCGCAGGCAGATTACCTCAACAGGATTGCAAGGCTAAATCAAAAGCTGTTTGAAGATTACAACAATGATGATGATCTTGCGGAGAGAATGTATTCCGCGCGAGACGATGCGGAGCGCAATCGAATATATAATCAATGGAGCGCCAACTGGCAGAGACAGCCAGAAAATCAATTTTTGTCTCCAGACGAACTAAGCCAGCTTCGCGGTTTTGCGGCGGCTGAACCGAAGGCGGCCTCTGCTTACAGGATTAAGTTTGGTGGCGAGGGCAACTTTGAAGATCAAGACGCCACAGGGCAAGGTTACTGATGGCAACGAAAGTATATATTGACGGCATTACGTACACTGTTACGGATGAAGAGGCAGGTGAGCGGCTAAAAGCAGACTTGGCCGCTGGCGAGGGGCCCCTTGCAAGCAAGCATCAGAGCAGTGTTGCGGCAAGCCAGCAACGCGCTTTAGCTAGTGTTGAAAGCATGGCCGAAGAAGAAGAGACCAGACGAGCGAAAGCAGAGTCCAAGAAGTCAGGCGCTTCTCGCGCGTTGCTTGCGGGTATGTCAAACGATCAGGCGTATCAAATGCACTGGCTTGCAGAAAAAAGATTTCCCGAGCTTGCCGACGATATGAATTTGTCCGATCTGTATTTTTTGGATGAGGACGATGAGATTGCATATCTCGATCCTTACACGGGCGAAATACAGAAAGAGTTTAAAGACTCAATTTTTGGTGACGCAATGGATTTGTACGGTCTTGCAGGGCCTGCGCTTCAATTCGTCCCAGAACTTATAGGCGGGGCAGTCGGCATGACGGCTGGGGCAGTAACTACGTTACCGGGCGGTGGATTGCCCGGCGCTGTTATTGGGGGAGCGGCGGGAACTGGCACAGGCGGATCAGTGGGTGCGGCGGCACGCGCAGGCATTAGCGCGGCCTTTGATGGGCCTCCTTTAAACGTGGGCCAGTTGAGCAATGATTTGATGTTGAGTAGCGCGTTTGGAGCGATACCTATCGGCGCTGGATTTCTCAGTCGTGCCCGTCCCTTGCTAAACAAAGTAAGTACGGAGTTTCCCGGCGACGATGGAGCGAATATGCTCCGCATTCTTCTCACTGAGGGAGGTAGTAGCGTAGACGACATGGTTGCTATGGCGCGGGATCGCTTTGGCTTCCCCTTGACTCGGGGAGAAGCGCAGGGGCTCCGAAGCAATGCGGGCCAAATACAGCGTTATCTGCAAATGCAACCTTCATCTCAGAAGCTGTTTGATTTCTACAATGATCGCGCCCTGCAAATGGAAGATCACCTAAACGCTTTCTTTGACGAAATTGCTGAAGGAAAGCTAATGACCGGCAAGATCGGTGAGACGCTTCAAGAAATGGGGCCGCGAGGGGGCACCGCGTTTGGTGAAGACTTGGCACAAGCCTCACAAAACGTGTTAAAAAAATTGTTAGAGGAAAGAAAAAGACGCGCCACAAAAATATATGACGAAGCATTCAAGCTCTCAGAAGAAGAGGGATTGGTTGTCGACATTTCTGCAATCGGCGACAAAATTAAAGCTATGGTGGATGACCCCACCACGGGCAAAAGAATGCGTAAATTGATGTCACAGGCGCTAGAAACAATTACTGACCCAACAACGGGCGCTTACAAGTCGGATCTCAGGGCTTTGCACAATGCCGTTACGCAGGACTTAAGCCCCCTTTATGAGGGGGCAATGCGTAAGGGGCAGAAAAGTTTGGCTGGCCCATTGGCTGGGTTTAAAGGCGAAATAACGGACGCAATGAAAGTTGCTAATCCAATCTATAACCGAGCCACAAAGGTTTATAGTCAAGACACTGGTCACCTACAAATTTTAGAGCGCTCTCTCATCAACAGTCTTGCAAAAGCCGCAGAGAAGGGGGGGGCTGGCTCGTTGCCGCTGATTCAGAGAATGTTCACTGGCAACGCAAAACCGGCTGAACTGCGTCAGTTGCGCGAGCTTATACAGGGAGAAGACCCAACGGTCTGGCAAAACCTCAAAGCTAATTGGCTGAGAACTCAGCTAAATGACGTAATAATGAGCACCACAGATCCCTTTGGCGTGCCCAATAAATTCCTTAGCCGTATCGGAGTAAGCAACCCGAAAAGGGCTTTCCAAGTTGGTCGCAAAGGAGAGCAACAAAAAGCGAGAAAGATTGCCGCATTTGAAGAAATTCTTGGCCCAGAGGAATTTATTGCGTTTAAGGAAGCATTAGAAATGGCGCAGGCTATTAGCTATATAGCCACTCAAGGCGGCTCGCCAACCCAACCGCTCATGGCAACCATGCGCGCGATAGAGAAGGAAGCCTCTGGTTTATCGAGGCCGGTATTTACGGCGCTGAGATCGCTGATTGAGATACCCCAAAGATTAGTGGTGCGAGGCTTCGATGATATGTCTCAGTCCGCGATCAACTTTCAGAGAGAGGCATACGAAGATTCTTTGATTCGGGCAATCACTGACCCAGAGTACGCATTGGAAATGCGCGCTGGGCTAGATAAAGTCAAGCCATATATCTACCTCGCAACTCAAGCTACAGCCCGTGGCATTGATGTACCGGAACGCATGGAGCCAGAAAAAAAGCCCACAGAGTTTGACGAAAAAGGGATGCCGACGCAGATGGGTGAAGAGAACCTTGATTTGCGCCAAAGAATGCGAGAACTCGAAGAGCAGACGCAAGCGCCTAGCGCTATGGCACTACCTGAGTTTGACCCACTGCCCATGACGCCAATGCCGCAGGCATCTCCAATGAACTTTTCTCCCGCCCTGCTACCTAACGAAGATGATCGTCAGATCGCTATGCGTCAGCAGGGGATTGCAGGGCTGGTGTAACATCAAAATCCTCGGCCATGGTCGCAATCACCATGGCTTTCTCTACGCCCCAATCAAGCTCGTACCCCATGATTGCATCGTTAGGCAGGTCAATGATCAGGTTTCTGGACATCAGCCGCATTAACACGGCTTGTTGGTGCAGGGTTAACCTGCTGAACATCTCCAGAACTTCTTGAGCCCCCATAACCGGCTCATAAGTCTGAGGGATGCGTTTATTCTTGCCAAACAAATTTTTAATCACGAGCCCATCTCGGCATTGGGTGCTCATCAAGGCCCAAAGCGTAAAACTCAGTCTCGATCAAAACTTGAAGCTGTTGGATCTTGCTACGCCGACGCTCAGCGCACACGCGGCTCAACATCTCGTAGGTAGCCTCATCAACCGCTAAAGACTTTCGCCTTCGGATTTGCTTGTCATCGACAGCCACTGCAACCTGTCCAGTGTCGACGCTCACGCCGCCAACACTGATGTTTTCGTCTTCCATCAAAACGCTCCATCTGGTAAGTTATGCAGTTAATCATACACAATTACCACATTTATGTACAATCTTAAAAATTACTTATTGTCAATGCAGAGCCACTGGATGATTAATCAACCGCTATATGAGTCGGTCCAAGAATCCCTGCCGCAAATAGCAAAGTTTCGAGCACGCAACGGGACGGAGGATTTGGAAAAGTTGCCTGTGAGCCAGCATATTAAAAAGATTTTTCCTGACGTCTATAAGGTGCCGCTCTTACGGAGACAGTATTGCAAGATGCTGGTAGAAGAAATACGACAGATGCAAGAGGCGGGGTTGTTTGAGACAAACCCAAGCGAGGATCTTCTGCGTCAGATCCCCGAGATTACACTGCACGACACGGTTCCGGAGCTATACCGCACGATGTGGTTCATTGTGCAAAATGTGCTGAACCCTATCTTCTTCAGCCTGTATCAGCGCGACTGCGCCGAGGTCTCATCGATACAGCTTGCCAACTACAACGTCAAAGACAAAAAGCAGGGCGCATGGCATCACGACGAGTCAAGCGATATGAGTGTGGTGGTGCCGCTCAACACTGGCGAGTATGAGGGCGGAGGAACGGAGTTCCATGGCTTGGGCACGCTGAAGCCCCTCCCTACAGGTCACGCGCTGATATTCCCGAGCTTCACAAAATTGCATCGTGGGTTACCTGTAGCAAAAGGCGACAGGTTCCTGTTGGTCTTCTGGCTACACAATCGGAAGCGCACGCTTGAAATGCAGGGGATGTATCAGTGAGCCTGCGCGAGCAGATGAGGATCGAAGATCGGGAAAGAGAGGAGCGATGGGCCGAGGACATTAAGTACCATGCGGCGCGTCATGTTTGGCGGCATCGAGACCGCACTACCAGCCGACGTATTCCGTGGCCCGTTTGGTTTCAGAAAAAGTTTGGCGAAGACTTCAATGAATACGTTCAGCGGAAGTCTTCCCAGAAAAAGGCTTGAACCGGATTATGTGAGCGGGAGCCTCGCTGGCCTCGGCGAGGCGTATAACCGCAAGGTCTTGCATAATGGCAATATCTTCTTGCAGACGGCACGCTGTAGCAAAAGCCGCTCTATACGCCAGCAAAATATCATCAACTCCAATTTCACCCAGATTCGACCACGTTCCGTCTTCGTCAATCTCCATGATCTCTTATCCTCTTTCATCGCCTTCCTCCCTGTAACTTGCTTCAATCTAACATAAATATTCCCATTTTTTTGTTTATAAATAGTTGCACAACGACACGGAGATGTGTATATTAGGGATGTTGATTGGTTATAGGGAGATAGAAAAATGAGCTACCGAAAGGGCTTCAGCAGTTCAGACCAGTATCGCGACCTCGCGGTTGAGATGTTTAACGCTGGCTTCAACAGCAACGCCAAGCGAAAAGACGCGATGTCCTACCTCAGTCGCGGATATGAAATTATCCGTCGCGCTCGCGACGAACAGTTGCGGAACGAGATCCAATACTTCGTTGATGGCGAGTGGGACCAAGAGCTTTACGCACAATACTGCGAAGCGCAGGAAGCCTACCCGATGGATCTGCACAATGTCCGTCAAGCCAAGCACATCGACGCCGAAGTCTTCGGTGACATGACTGCTCAAGTCGCTGAGTTGGTCGAGCTTCGCGCCGCGATGAAAGACGCTGACCTTGTTCCTGCTTCTAAGAGCGAAGCTCAGATCGTCATCGAGCAGGAGCGAGCCGCCGCCAAAGCTGTGAAGGATGACGGCTTCCGTCTTGACCAGTGGATTAGTGCTCACGCATGGGACTGCGTGAGCCACCTCGGAAATCCTTACTACCGAGTCAACTGGTACAAGCAGAACGAAGGTCTGGTTAGCTTCGCTCGAATTTGCTCTTTCGTCGCGCCTCGTCGCGAGTTCTGGGAAAGCAAGGGAAAGCCGAACATGAGCCAGTGGCCTTACGATCAGATCGAAAACTTTTATTCAGAGATGGCCGCGTAAGCGGCCCTTATCAGGGAGACTTAAATGGCAAAGTACAACAAGGAAGCGGTGGACAAAGCGATCAAGCACGATCCTCGCATCAAGGGCAAAGAGGCCAAGGCGATTCATCGACTGCTGAAGGGGAGGACTAAGGCCGCATAACAGCGGCCTTTTTTATGACAAATCGATCTAATATTCCTGCACGCATTTGTATACATCGACACGGAAAGGTGTATAGTAGGGATGTCGGGGATGTCCCGACGAGAACAGGGAGAGCGACATGGAAATGAAGATCGAGCGTTTAATTGAGGCTCGCAACAAAGTCATCGCGGAGATGGACAAGGTTTGCCCAGCTTGGCAACCGAAAAAGCTGAGAGCCTTACAAGTGGCCGCTGGTTTGCTGGCGGCTGAAATCGGCAAGGTCAAAGGGGCCGCGTGAGCGACCCCAACTTAACGGGGAGAGGTGAGTATGGCTTTTTATTGGAATAATCACTTAAAAGCTGGAGATCCAGTTTACTTGATGGGGCGACCGCTTCAACGCGAGTGGAAGGGCAGAAATGTCATTTGGGTCAAGGGTGTTGTGGCCAAAATTTGCGCGAAACGAATCAAGGTTTTCAACGAAGAGTTGGGTGAGTTTCGATACTACGCACGCAAAAATGTTTTCGTGCGTAACGTCGATCCTGTGCCTTTGGTTGACGCGATATTGGGAGAGGAGAAGTAAGTAATGGCTTGGGATTTTGACTTTATTGCAATCAAGGATCGACTCGCGGCCTATCGCAAGGCCAGCGATGCCGCTTGCAAAGCGTGGCGTACTCGACTTGAGAAGGCCATGGCTGACCGTAACAACGGTGTCCCGCCGGTTCGCGGCAAGAACAAGGCTGGCGTGGAGACTACTTACCACGCGCCTTGCGACGGCTATCTGCACGAGTGGATGGAAGGTGATCGCAAGTGTAGAGATCATTTCATGGGTGGGCAATTCCTGCCGATGGACAAATATAAGGAGCCGTGGATTCAAGACGGCAGTCTCGTTGGCTTTCATGCCGCCGAAGACAATAAGCTGACTGACGTGCCTATCGAAGCGCTTGGCATGAGCGAGGAGTTTTTGCTCAACGGCTATGCCAAAGAGCCAGATTATTATCCGTTTTGCTTGTCTTTCAACAATGCTGTTGGCGAGGAGATTTTGCGTCAGGGCAAGCCCTACCGCGCGCAGTATGGTCCCTTTGCTGGAAAGTTTATGTGCTATGTCTACTTCAATGGGCGAGTGCCGCGAGACGTTGTTGACGCTGTTGCGGATTACCTGCTGGCGGACAAGCGAGCCGTCGAGGCCAAGATCGAGGCGGAGCGAGAGGCCAAGAAGGCTGAGCAGGAAGCCCGAGCGGCGGCCGCGCCCGACGTTCCCGAGGAGCGATTGGAAATCGTCGGCGAGGTTCTAACCCTCAAGTGGCAGGACAGCGATTGGGGCGGAGCCCTCAAGATGCTGGTCATTGATGACCGAGGCTTCAAGGTTTGGGGTTCTGTACCGCGAGCCATCGAAGATGATCTTCACAAGGGGATGTGGGTTGCGTTTGTTGCGACTTGCGAGCCAAGTAATGATGACCCGAAGTTTGGGTTTTTCAAGCGGCCCAGCAAGGCTAAGTGCTGGGAATCAGATGAAGTGGCCGCATGAGCGGCCCACAACAGGGAGAATGACGATGCAAGTAATTAGGGATCTGATAAACGAAGCCAAGGAGCGACGAGCCGAGGCAATACGGTGCGCGAAAATAGATTCTGCGGCAGTGCGTAGCCGAGGCGTTGAGTTGGCGTGTCTGGATGAGCGCGGAGATTTGATAGAGCGCGAGTTCGACATAAAGCTCACGCAGAAAGGCATCCGTGAAGAGGTTGCTCGGGCTCTCAAATTGCACGGTGGTGACAGAGCCGTGAAGTTTGCTCTCACTGGCGGCGTTGATGGCGCTGACAGTGTGTGGGGTCTGAATAATTGGGAATACGAGCCCATGGTCGAGTGCTGGGATACGCGCACTTTTACTGCCGACGAGATCGGCGTTGCAGTCGAGGAGGTTGCATGAGCGAGCACATCTCGGCCTTACTATTGGTGGCTTTACTAAGCCTTGTCTTCGGGTTGGTAGGCGAGTCTGATTATCAGGATGCACTCGACGAAGAAGCCCTGTATTGTCAACAGACGTTGCTGTTCAAGCGCACTGGTGGTCAGTCAGGCTGGCCCGATTACAAACGCATCAGGGAGGAAATTTGTAAATGAAAGTTTGTCCAGAATGCCTGTTGGTCAACAGTCACCATCCTAATTGCCCCGAGGCAGAGGATTGGGATGGAGAAGAAGAGGAAGAGGAGCAAGAAGAATGGGATTAGATCCAGCTTATACTTATCGGGCTCGCATTTGCCGCGTTATTGACGGGGACAGTGTGGTGCTCGATCTCGATTTAGGCTTTGGCATCGAGCTAAAAACGCAAAACTGTCGACTTTACGGCATCGATACAGCGGAGAAGCGGGGGTATAAAGACGCACCCGACCTCAAGCATTTGGGGATTCTTGCCACGGAGTTTGTTAGAAACGAGGTGGCCACCAAAGGCCAGATTGTTACAGTAAAGACTGTGCTCGACGAAGAGCGCGGTAAATTTGGTCGGATTCTTGTTGAGCTTTTTTTCCAAGGCGATGAGCATAGCCTCAATCACACCCTGCTCGCAGAGCGGTTGGCGGTAGGCTATTACGGGCAGGGGAAAGGCGACCTTTTTGAATCGCATACCGCTAACGTCGACTATCATAAAAGCCGAGGCACGCTGTATGGGGAAGATTAAGTTTGAAGCGGAGCTTGAGGCGGGAGAGACGCTGATCATCTCAGCTACCCTCGAAGAGGGGGCGTTTATGTCCTACCCGCAAGAGGACGACGATTATCACGACGATGACGAGGAACCAGAACGGGACAACGTAGTGCCGCTCGACCCCTAATAAAGCTCGTCGGCCCCAAACTCCACAACATTATGGTGAGCGTTAAATGGCGTGAACACCTCGGTTTCCAAGCATTCCAGCCCGATCTTGAGCGCCTGCTCGTTGCGCGCATCCCCGAAAGCGATGGCTTCATCGCTCAGCGTGTACACACCAAACGGATAGGGGTGCGCTTTCTCTACGGCCAAGAAATAGAATTTGTCGGCGCGTAACCCCACAGAATGCGCGCCGTTGAGATAGTAGGCCGCCTGCTGATAGTAACGGAAGCTATTGATCGAAGATCGGAACCCACGGGGAGACGCATCCCGAGCGGTCTTGAGATCCCAGATGTCTGTCCCGGTGTACCAGTCCATGCGGCCCTTGCAAGGCTCGCCATGCCATTCCCAACAGATTACAAGCTCAACCCTATCGGATTGCGTCGGAATGTAATCGGACAGCACAGCGCGGCGCTCCATGCACACATCAAACAAATCCTGCTTGATTGGCGTGCGGTCGCCTACGGTTTCAAGCCAATCTGCATAGGCTTCCTTGCCTATCTTGGTGCGCCTGTCCACAGCGGGCTCAACAGCAAACTCGTCATCAAACTTCTCCAGTTCTGAGAAGACGGTGTGCTGAACGCGGCCCTCCAGTAACGCAGGCGATTCCGAGATGTCGTGCTTATTGCGCCAGCGGTAAGGACATTTGATTAGCTCGGTAAGATCGTGAGATCGCCAAGCGGGAATGGCCGCATATTCTTCGTAGGTCAGGCCGTCGTAAACGCCAACTTCAAATGTATTCATTTATATACCCTCTAGGTCTCTTTGTTCGTGAACGAGCTTCATCCCATATTCGTTGACGCCTGTCTTCGGACAGTAGTCTGGCTTGAAGATCAGTTTGTTCTTGCGGAATGGCGAGTAATCGACATGGTGGTGCCACCGATTGAAACGCCACACGACGCTTGCCACATCTGGGTGCAGGTCTGCCAGCATTTGGCTTTTTGGCTTCGTGCCTTCTTCTGCATAAAACTCTTTAGTGTTGCCACCCTTCATGCGTTGAGTCGTGACTTTCCCGCACAGGAAGGCGTTGAACTGCACTGTGCAGTAACCATCTTTGAGCACGCGCAATGACAGGTCGGTGTCTTCGTTGTAACGCCCTCGCCATGTGTAGGGGACATCGTTGCGGATCAGCAGGCAAGAATAGATCCTCGTGTTGAGCACGAAGGGTGGCACCGGATCTGCTGACTTGGCAAAGCTATAGTAATTGAAGCCAGCAATAGCGACATTTGTATACCTATTTACAAAATCCTCTGCGGCGGCAAATGTAGCGTCACTTTTTACGCGGATTTTTTTATTTCTGTGGAGTCGATGAAAATTTTCGAGATTGTCATCGAGCACCCAATGCCAAGCGTGACCTTCTGCTATAGCGTGATCCCACGCGAAATTGCGAGCAGGGCCGGGCCCTTTGGACCTGCCAACGACAGCATCGCAAGTGTCATATTCATCAAGGTAGCTTTGCGGCAAGATCAATAGATTTTCTGCGCCGTATCGGTTGGCGTAAAGGTTGAACTCTTGCTCCTCAACAATAACGCGAAAAGGAACGCTCATATTGGTGAGCGCCCTCATCGTTACCGCATTGTCTGACCTACCCTTGCTGACTATGTAGATGGGATATCGTTTCATCAACATAGATCATCTGATTGTGCTCAGCGCCCCAATGTGATCGGAATGGGAACCAAATGCTTTTGGTTTTTTGAGTGAGCTTCTGGCCAATCAATTGTGCAAATTCTTGCAAGTCTGCCTCAGTTTCGAAGCGGATGTTAATGCAGGCGTGTGGTTCCTGACGACCCTGCACGAACTCTGGCATATCCTGCCAGTGCTCATCCCACCACTTTGGCTCCTCACCGAAAAGCGTTTGTTGCTCACTCACCTTCGCTCTCCTGTATCCAGCGGCGGGCATACCAGATCATCTTTCGCATATCAGCGACTGCGCCCTTCCTATCGGCTCGCCACGCATACTTCATAATGTTGCCGTGTAGATACGCTTTGAAGCCGATAGGGCCAAGCACCTCCCTGATGGCGTCGATACACTCGATGTCGCCGTGCTTGTTGTAGTGCGGTGGCTTGTGGATTA
>Ga0208645_1002229_pt1 | contig 15685 bp, 10 predicted proteins | sample VirMetDEL_Sep_01_FD_184519 | JGI IMG/M metagenome (GOLD analysis project Ga0208645, IMG submission 184519) | Aqueous microbial communities from the Delaware River and Bay under freshwater to marine salinity gradient to study organic matter... | ecosystem: Environmental > Aquatic > Marine >... | reverse complement strand
ACTTTTTGATTGGGTGGAATATGTTTGATCCTGAATGGGATAATGAAGTTCAGGCAGAAGAAATTTTCAAAAGATTAATTTTGATATACAATTTCAGTCCAAGTGATGAAAATATAGTATTTGTAAGAGGCCCTAAAGTCATATATTTTGAAGACCATCAGTTTGTAAAACTTCCACCAGGTGGTGTTTTTGTTTATGACAAGACAAAGGTAAAAGTTGACTATGAGGAGAGTGAATAAATAATTTTGTTGAAAAAATGAATGGGTTTTTGAATGGCTTATCAATCAATTTGGTATTTTACAGATATTCCAAATAATATCGTAGATACTATTGAAGAAGATTTAAAAGAGCGATTTGATCCACTTCTTGAAGATTCAAGAGTAGGAGGTGGTGATTATGGAACTGTTGATCGTGAAAAACGAAATGCTCGAAATTCTTGGATTCCAACATCACATTGGGTTGCTGGGTTTGTTTGGCATTATGTACAAAGAGCAAACCGTGAAAACTTCCTTTACGACCTAGAAAATATTGATGGGGAATCACTACAATATACCGTTTATGGTGAAGGTGAATATTATGGTTGGCATAATGATTCTGGTTTAGCAACTCATTATAAACCAGTAAGAACTGGAAATCGTGGAACTGGAGAACAAATCGCTCAGGACTTTATCAATGAGAACTGTGAAAGAGTAAGGAAACTTTCTTTCAGTTTACTACTCTCCGATCCAGAAGATTATCGTGGAGGTAATCTTCAACTACTTGATGAAACTGGAAAACCCTATATTGCACCAAGACATAGAGGTTTGATTACTCTTTTTGATTCACGAACTCAACACAGAGTTCAAAAAGTAACTCAGGGTGTTCGTAAGAGTATTGTTGGTTGGGTTGTGGGAAATCGTTGGAAATGAGGTAATTATGGCAGAAGGAATGACACAGAAGGATATTGATCTACAAGAATTTATCAACTCCTATACATCAATTACGGGTCACGAACAATTTGACAGAGACGGATATCTAGTTATCAAAAAACTTTGTAATCCAAAGGATTTGAAATGTGATCCTCCAAAAGAAAAAGGTCAATATAATTATTATGGAAGTCTTGATAAGTTCAATCATGCTCCATTAGAAAATCAAGTAGAGGGATCTACCTCTAGATATTACTATCCTCCATACAAGTACTTTCACTCTCAAGTAAGATTGAGACTTGAGGAGGCAATCGGTAGGAAACTTTACAATACTTATTATTATGATAGGTTCTATAATCCAGGACAAGCATTATCAAATCATGCAGATAGACCTGCTTGTGAAATCTCAGTGACCGTTCATATTGGTTCCAATATCAAAGAATCTTGGCCTATTTGGATCAAGACACCTGATGTTTATGACGATCCAAAAAAGAAAACTAAGGTTATCAAAAAGGGTAAAAATAAGAAAGTAATTCTTAAACCTGGAGATGGAATGATCTATAAAGGTTGTGAACGTCCTCACTGGCGTGAATCAATGCCTGGTGATATTGTGGATAGAACTTTATACTATCACCAAATCTTTTTCCACTATGTTTTACAAGATGGGTATAGGGCACACTATGCTTATGATCGTGGAAACTAAATAAAAAAAACTTCCAATCATGATTTCTACATACACTGTTGCAGAATACACTTCCGAAGATACTTCAGTTGAAGTAACTTATGAAAATTCAGAAGGTAATATTCATAAAAGAACTATCAATATTCCACATTTGGAAAATGGAAATATTGATGAAACCTATTTCCAAGAAATTCTAGAAGGTCAACTTCGTGGAGTTAATAATAAAATTGCAGTAGGTGCTATTAGTTTCACAGATCCAAATGAAAATGTTGGAGTTGCAAGTACCTGATTATTTCCATTTAGGACCTTCAAACCAAGCAACAGCACTATATCGAGTTCCACTAATAATTGGTTCTACCGAATGATATAACCAGGATGGGAAGAATATGACAGTTCCTTGTTGTCTAATTTCTTCCCTATTTGGATGACTATTACATTCATATAATTTTAAATCACAACCATCATAATACTCATTATCAGTTAATTGAATAACTGCTGTTAGTTTTCTATGCTTTGGGCCATTGTTGATCCAAAAAACATCATGATGCTTTTTATATTCTCCTCTATTTTCTAAATTATATTCTGCAAACTGAACATGTTCTAGACCATCAATATCAAATCCAAACCATTCTTCATTCGCTTGATCTGCCATTTTCCACAAATTTGTATAGAAATCTGGAAATTCGTTAGGATACATCCAGGCAATGTTAGATCTTCTATAATTTGGAACTTCTGATTCACCATAAACTCCCAGAAAGGCATCTTGAAATTTCAGTTTTTTAGCTTGACTAATGAGTTTATCACAATACTCTGGAGAAAAATACGATTTGAAGTAACACCATTCACCTTTCATTTTGACACCTTATTATTAAAGATATATACTTATATAGATTATCTCCGAGAGTGATAAATTATTATGACTTTTACTCAATTAGCGTTAGCTAATGGTGGTGTTATAAAACCTCTTTTAACTAACTCAGAAGACCTTTCAGGACCAGCTCTTACAAACCCGTCAGTTATTGTAAGAAATGGTAAGATACTGGTAAATATAAGAAATGTAAATTACACACTGTATCATGCAGAATTGAACAGATTTGAACATATGTGGGGTCCACTCTCATATATTCATCCAGAACAAGATAATCATCTCAGAACTTGGAACTATGTTGCCGAATTGAATGATGATTTGGATATTATTTGGTATTCTAAGGTAGATACGTCGGAGTTTGATACTTATCAACCCCAATGGGATTTTGTCGGTCTTGAAGATGTCAGATTAGTGGATTGGGGTGGTAAATTGTATGGTATCGGTGTCAGGAGAGATCTTGATAATATTGGTACTGGAAGAATGGAAATTTCTGAGTTGAAAATTGAGGATAGAAATGTAAAGGAAGTATCAAGATATAGAATTCCAGGAGTATATCCCGACAATGAGTACTGTATGAAAAACTGTACTCCAATTGAGGACAAACCTTTTCATCTATTGAAATGGACAAATCCGACAGCATTGATGAAATTTGAAGAGGGTAAAGAAACGGAAGTTTTCGAAACCAATGGATATGATGATCAAATCAGTGGTCACATGAGAGGAGGTTCTCAGGTTATAAAATTTAATGGTGGTTATCTTACCATCATTCACGAAACAGATATGTATTCTTCTGAAAGAGGAATGAAAGATGCAACATATAGACATAGATTTGTCTTTTGGGATAAGAATTTTGTAAACAGAAAAGTTTCAAAATTATTCTCTTTCATGAATATGAAAATTGAATTTTGTTGTGGAATGTATTCTTTTGGTGAAGATTTTTTGATCACATTTGGTGGTCAAGATAATGCGGCATATATTTTAAAAGTTTCTAAGAAAGTAGTGGAGGATTTTATCAATGAATAAGGAATTACTTGACTTTTGTTTTGATACTGAAAGTCCAGAAAAGAATTATGCTTTGGCTAGTTGGTATGAAAATCAAGGACATAATGCAGCTGGTCACACATATTACCAAAGATGTGCCGAGAGATCTGAAAATGATATCAGTGCATATAAATCTTTGATTCGAGCATCTATTTGTTATAGAAAACAATCATCTAGAGATCATACTGAAAAGATTTTACTTGAAAACGCTCTAAATCTTCTTCCCAACAGACCTGAGGCTTATTTTTTACTTTCTAGTTTGTATGAACAGAGAAAAGAGTGGGTAAATGCATATACATATGCAAATCTTGGGATTAATTGTTATAAAGAAGAAGTTGAAGATATTGGAATTCCTGAATTCCATGGATTATGGGGTCTTATTTTCAACAAAGCTGTTGTGAGTTGGAACTGGGGTAAAAACATGGAAAGTAGGGAACTTTTCCATCACCTCGTAGATAATTATTGGGATGTGATGGATAATTATCATAAAGACTTGGTAGAGGTTAATATCACAAGTCTTGGTTCTGGTCCAGAATCACAAGCTTTCTTCACTTACAATAAGGAAGATCATAAAAAACTTAAGTTTAAGTTCAAAGGTTCTGAAAATATCGAGAGAAATTTCTCTCAAGTCTATCAAGATATGTTTATCCTCTCCGTTTTGAATGGAAAAAGAAATGGAACTTATCTTGAAATTGGTGGAGCAGATCCGTTTAAAGGAAATAATACAGCACTTCTTGAAAGAGATTATGGTTGGACAGGTGTTTCCCTTGAATATGATGAGAAATTTATTAGAAACTACAGGGATAATAGAAAAAATCCAATTTATCAACAAGACGCTCTAGATCTTGATTATGATGAATTTATTCAAAATAATTTTCAGTCTAATATTATTGACTATCTTCAGTTAGATATTGAACCAGCAAAACATACTTATGAATGTATGTTAAAAATTCCTTTCGATAAGTATAAGTTTGCGGTCATTACATATGAACATGACTACTATGTCGATGTTTCAAAATCATATCGTGAAAAATCCAGAAAGTTTTTAGAAGATAAGGGATATCTTTTAGTTATTAATGATGTTTCACCAGATGGTGTAAGTAATTTTGAAGATTGGTGGGTACATCCTGATTTAGTTTCAGAAGAATTGATTGAAAAGATGAAATCTGTTCAACCTCATACACAACTTTGTACTGATTTTACTTTCATTTCAGAGGAGGAAGAGACTGTAAAAAAGTATAATTTGTTCAAAGAGTGTAAATGTGAATGGTGTATTGAATCACCATTTCCAAGATTATATTCTTTGAACAATGATAAAAATGATTATTGGTTTGAGATTCCGAAGAATGGGTCTGCATCAATTAAGGGTCATTTTGAGAAATGTCAGGTAGTTGAAGATAGACCAAAAGTAAGACCAATAGTTGTTCTTGATGATCCAATTGATAGATTCATTTCTTTGATGAATGATTACTTTGTCATTCCAAATTATCACAATCTTTGGGGTCAAGACATTCTTGAATCACTTGATTTGGACATTGAAAAATCTACGAAAGATGAAATTATTAAGGCAGTAATTCAAAATCTGGATAAAATCACTAGTGATCAACAAGTTCATCATTGGTATCCACAAACTCACTTTATTGATCAAAGAAATTATGATTCATTTGAAGTGATTTTTAAGAAGGATATTAATCAAAGATTTGGTGTTGATGAAATTGTCAATTGTTCGAAGAAGAAATTTGGAAAGGATGATTTGACAGAAAATCAAATTGACACCATTCGAAGAATTTATATTTCCGATTATATCTTTATAGAAAACTATGGAGATAATGAAACAGTTGTAGAAGAAAAACCTATGGTGTTTTCTTCATTCAGTTCAAAACCCAATCCAACTTCTTGGATTGTTGATAATTTCTACGAAAATCCTGATGAAATCAGAAAGTTTGCATTAGATCAAGATTTTGATATCGGTGGATTAGGTAGGGGTTATATTGGAAATAGAACTCACAAACAATTCTTATTTCCTGGCCTCAAAGAAAGATTTGAGGAGATTATGGGTAAAAAGATTACAAAGTGGGAAGAACATGGAATGAATGGTAGATTCCAATATTGTTGGTCTGGACAACCTCGTGTTTGGCATTGTGATAGTCAACAATGGGGTGGAATGTTATATCTCACTCCTAATGCACCATTCCAATGTGGAACTACATTGTATGCTCATAAACAAAGTAGAGCTAGAACTTACTATGAACCTGGTTGGGATATTTCTTGGAATCCAGAAACAAATCCAGGTGATTGTCATCTTGATGGAACTCCTTTTGAACCTGTAGATGTTCTTGGGAATGTCTATAATCGTCTTGTTCTTTTTGACGCTAGTGCAATTCATTCAGCTTCTGAATATTTTGGAACTGTGAAAGAAAATTGTAGATTATGGCAAATGTTCTTCTTTGATACTTGATAAAGATAAATAGGGGAAGGGAGAGAAATCCCAAAGTATCAAATTACTAATAAACAAATGTCAAAAGACAATAGTGAAAATCTGCCTTCGTTAAATGATTTTATCAGTAAAGATAATCTCCCTTCCCTTGAAGATTTTATTGAAAAGAAAGAACTTCCCTCTATCCAAGATTTAGTTGAAGAGGAAATTGTAGAAGAAGAAATAATCGAAGAAGAGTATCCATCAATTCAAGAAATTGTTGAGAATAATGAACTACCTTCAGTTCAAGATTTTTTGACAGAAACAATCCAAGAAGTAAAAGAAGACAAAGTAGAAGAAGAAAAATCAGTCAGCTTTGAAGATTTAACAGAGATTGTTTCTTTAATTGAAGAAGTAAGAAAAGATATACCAAATATACCAGAAATAAAATATTATGATGAAGAACTGGAAAGAGTTCATGATTCCATTTGCCAAGTAAGAGAATCAATTCCAGTTGTTCCTGAAGTTAGATATTATGAAGATGAGTTAGAAGAAGTATCTAACAAAATTGGAGAAGTAAGAGATTATATTGACGAATCAATATCAAACCTTCCAGAAGTTAGGTATTATGAAGAAGATATTGATAAAGTTAGATCGGAAATACCCAATCTGAATTGGGTAAAGGAAGCTTTTGATGTTGTTGATGAAAATTTTACCAATATTGGTGATAGAATTGGGACTCTTAAGGAGAAACTAAATTTTAATATTGATACTCTAATAGAAAAACTTGACGTAAAAAACTTTGAAAATAAAGTTGATATTAAAACTCTAAGTGATAAATTAGAAGAAGAGAAATCTAAAATCTGGGAAGAGTTTAAAAATTCTTCACAGAAAATTTGGGAATACCATAATGAATTTAAAGATGATGACAGAAAGTTAAAGAAACAAATTAGTAGTGAATACAGTAAGCTTAAACAATCAGTTCAAGAACAACTTGAGAAGTATAGTCAAGAAAGTATAAAAACTGATGAACTTCTTCTCAAATATTTTAATGATCTGAAGGAAGAAATTACAAATCTGCCTGAAGTTAAGTATTATGATGAAGATCTGAAAAAAGTTGGAAAAGAAATAAAATCTGTAGAAAAACTCGTAGAGAATAAAGTTTCTTTTTTGAAGACAGATTTCAAGACACTAAAAAAGGAACTTTATGATATTGTTGATCAAATAAAAGAATCACAGGAGGAACTGAAAGAAAATTATTTACTCAATGAACCACCAGAAGTTGAACAAAAAGTTGGTGATAAAAAAGATCCACTGACTCCTACTGGAGAAAGATTTGCAACATTCAGTGATTTAGAAAAACACTACAGACTTTTCTTAAATAGAATTCAAGTTCAACTTTCTACTATTGGTGGTGGTGGAGCTGGTTCTGTAAAGGACTTGGATGATGTAAGTTTTGATCAAACAACTGGGGATGGAAAACTTTTAATATACGATCAAACTAACTCCAGATGGGTTGGCATTGCTAGTACTGCTTTAGGTAGTGGAGGAGGATCTGATGTTATTAGTGATCAGACTCCACAATTAGGTGGTAGTTTAGACCTGAATGGAAATGACATTACAGGAAATGGAAATATTAATATCAATGGTAATGTTACCATTGGTGGAACTCTTACTTATGAAGATGTAACTAATATTGATTCTATTGGAATTATTACTGCTCAACAAGATGTTATAGTCAACAGAAATCTTTTTGTTTCTGGAATTACAACTCTTGGTGCTTCAAATGGTATTGGAACTGTCACAATTGGAACTGGTTCTACAGCACTTTTTGTTGATGGAAATGCTAGAATCACAGGAATTCTTACAATTGGTCGTTCTTCTGTCACTATTGATGGTGACAATAATGTCGTTTCTGTTGGTATTGTTACCATTAGTAACTCACAGATTGTTCTTGGTGAAAATGTTACTATCAATTCTTCAGCTACTGGTATTAACTCCGCACCAAATATTTTATATGTTGCAAAAGATGGTGTTGATAGTAATAATGGAACTTCAATTGATAATGCAAAACTTACAATCGGTGCTGCAGTCAGTATCGCTCAAACTGGAACAACTATTAAAGTTCTTTCTGGTACATATAATGAGAATAACCCAATTGAAGTTCCAGATTTTGTCTCCATTGTAGGAGATAACTTAAAGACAGTAACTGTTATTCCAAACAATTCAACTCAAGATATTTTTCATGTAAATAAGGGAACTTATCTGGCTAATATGACCTTTACCGGACATACTGCCCCAGCAGCTGCCGTTGCATTTCCACCAGAAGGAGCACCAAATACTGGAGGAGGGAAATGGGAAAGTCCTTATGTTCAAAATTGCACTAGTAATACAACAACTGGAACTGGAATGAGAATTGATGGAGATCGTGCAGAGTCTCTTAAATCAATGGTTGTTGATAGTTACACACAATATAATCAGGGTGGAGTTGGTATTGCAGTTACTAATAATGGATATGCTCAATTAGTTAGTGTATTTACTGTTTGTTGTAATGAAGGAATTACAGTCCATAAAGGTGGTCAATGTTCTCTTACTAATAGTAATACTGACTTTGGAACATATGGATTAGTTGCAGATGGTGTAAGTGATCTTCAATTTACAGGGACTGTAAATACAGAAGCTTCTGTAAGCACTGATACTGTATCTATTGGTATCACTACAACTACAAGACCATATGAAGGCCAGGTTGTTTATTTTGATACTCTTTATTACACAGTGGAAACAATCACCATTACAAACGGTGGTAGTGGTTATACATCAGCACCTACAGTTTCAATTACAGCACCAACTGGGCCAAATGGAATTACAGCTACAGCTTTTGCAACTTTAAATGGTGGAACAGTAAGTGAAATTACTATTATTAGTTCTGGAAATCAATATACATCTGCACCATCTGTTACTATCTCTGCACCCGATTCCGGAGTAACTGCTACAGCAACGGCAAACATTTCTCCCATCTACTATACAATAAATAGTTCAACACCAATTTCATCTGGAATTACTACAGTAACACTTGATGAAAATTTGAATAATACTGTTGGTGTAAGTTCAACTGCATATTTCTATCAGGTTAGTAGAATATCAGCTAGTTCTCACACTTTTGAATATGTTGGTTCTGGTAATGATATTACAACAGCAACACCTTTAAGAGGAGGAGTTCCGGTTCAGGAAAATGAAATTATTACACGAAATGGAGGTAAGGTAGTTTTCACAAGTACTGATCAAGCTGGAAACTTTAAGATTGGTAATGATATCACAATTAACCAAAACACTGGAACTATTTCTGGAAGAGCATTCAGTAGAAGTTTATTCAATCAAATGACACCATTTATTTTAGCACTGGGTTAAGATGGCACAATTAGCACTTAATAGTTTTAAGACAAAAACTCTTGAAGTAACAACTTCTGAACAAACTGTTTATACAGCTCCGGTTGGTTATACTTCTATTATTCTATATTCTCATATAACTAATGTAGGTTCTTCAAGTGCTACATTTACAATTTCACATTATAGAAATTCAACTCAAACTGAAATTATAAAGGACGGCACAGTTCCTATTAATGATGCTTACATTCCACTTCAAGGAAAACTGGTTTTAGAAACTGGTGATATTGTAAAAATTCAAGGAAGTGCTGACAATACATTGAAACTAATATTAAGTATCTTAGAAACTGCTAATAGTTAAAAAATGAAAAAACTAGTAGGAAACTATAATCTCGGTAATCCTTCAAATGATGGATATGTACTCTCATCAAATTCTGATGGGGATCATTCATGGGTTGGTGAGATAGGATATGCTTCTACCGCTGGAATTTCAAGTGATGTTAATATTAATGATTTATCAGTAATTTCATCACCAAGTACTAGTGATTTCATCATTGCTTATGATGTAGATCAAGGTGTTACTGGAAAACTTACATTAGCAGATGCATCTGTACAAGGTGTACAAGGAATACAAGGTATTCAAGGAATACAAGGTGATTTGGGAATTCAGGGTACTGTAGGGCAAGATGGAAGTTCGGTTACTATTGTTGGAAATATCTCATCAAATACTCAAGGCACCGGTGCTACAACATTAACTTCAGATGATACTAGTGAGTCTTGGTATCCTCCTTCGGTTGGTGATGGTGTTATTGCAGATGATACTGGTCGTCTTTGGACGTTTGGAGGTTCTACATGGTCTGATGTAGGAAAAATTGTAGGTCCTCAAGGCACTACAGGATTGATAGGTCTTCAAGGTACTCAAGGAACTCAAGCCTCTCAAGGTATTCAAGGTATCCAAGGAACACAAGGTATCCAAGGAACACAAGGTATCCAAGGTACTCAGGGAATACAGGGAACTTTAGGGATTCAAGGAATACAAGGTATCCAAGGTGGTATTGGATCAACTGGTGCACAAGGTATTCAAGGTATCCAAGGTACTCAGGGTATCCAAGGAATACAAGGTATCCAAGGCACTCAAGGTATCCAAGGTACTCAGGGTATTCAAGGAATACAAGGTATCCAAGGCACTCAAGGTATCCAAGGTACTCAGGGTATTCAAGGTACTCAGGGTATTCAAGGCACTCAAGGAACACAAGGTATCCAAGGAGTACAAGGCCTCCAGGGTATTCAAGGTATCCAAGGAACACAAGGTATCCAAGGAACACAAGGTATCCAAGGTACTCAAGGAATACAAGGTATTCAAGGTATCCAAGGAACACAAGGTATCCAAGGAACACAAGGTATCCAAGGTACTCAAGGAACACAAGGTATTCAAGGTACTCAGGGAATACAAGGTATCCAAGGAACACAAGGTATCCAAGGTACTCAAGGAACACAAGGTATTCAAGGAATACAGGGAACTTTAGGGATTCAAGGTGTTCAAGGAATTCAAGGTACTCAAGGCTTAACCGGAATTCAGGGAACTGTGGGTGTTGATGGTAACTTTGGTGGTGCAACATTTGATTACACCTTTTCCACAAACACAGATGATAGTGATCCTGGTACGGGAGTTGTAAAATTTAATAATTTGAATCTAGGTTCTGCAACACAAATTTATATTGATGATACCGATGATAACTCTACAGATATTCAATCATTTTTAAGAGTTATTGATGACTCTACATCTACAATCAAAGGTCATTTTAGAGTATCTAATAGGACAAATTCTGATGACTTTGCAATATTTACAATTGATGGATCAAGTATAGAATCCACCGGATATTTTAAAATTTCTTGTAGCCATCTTTCTGGAGTTACTTCTTTTTCGGATAGTGAAGATGTAATTATAACATTTGCCAGAACTGGTGATAAGGGTGATCAAGGTATTCAAGGAATTACAGGAACTCAGGGTATTCAAGGAATTACAGGAACACAAGGTATCCAAGGAACTCAGGGTATTCAAGGTATCCAAGGAACACAAGGTATCCAAGGAACAACAGGTACTCAAGGTACTACAGGAACTACAGGTGGCACTGGTTCTCAAGGAACAACAGGTACTCAAGGTACTACAGGAACTACAGGTGGCACTGGGCCCACAGGTCCCACAGGTTCTCAAGGAACAACAGGTACTCAAGGTACTACAGGAACTACAGGTGACACTGGGCCCACAGGTTCTCAAGGAACTACAGGAACAACAGGTCCTACTGGTCCTCAAGGAACTACAGGATCAACAGGTGGCACTGGTCCAACAGGACCTCAAGGAACACAAGGTAGGCAAGGAACTACAGGATCAACAGGTGGCACTGGGCCCACAGGTCCCACAGGTTCTCAAGGAACAACAGGTACTCAAGGAACTACAGGAACAACAGGTGGCACTGGGCCCACAGGTCCCACAGGTTCTCAAGGAACAACAGGTACTCAAGGAACTACAGGAACAACAGGTCCCACTGGTGGCACTGGTCCCACAGGCTCTCAAGGTACTACGGGAACTACTGGTCCCACAGGACCCACTGGTTCTCAAGGAACTACAGGAACAACAGGTCCCACAGGTTCTCAAGGAACTACAGGTACTCAAGGAGCTGGTGGACTAACAACGACTGACGCAACTACTCTTGGTGGAATTAGCCCTGGAAGTTTCTTAAGGTCTGATGCTAGTGATACTGTATCTACATATTCAAATATTATACAGTTTTACTCTAACACCAATATGGCTACCGGTTCTAGTAATCAGTCGTCTCTCCAATGTTATTCAAATGGTTCTGGCAATGATGCCTTTATGTCCTTCCACGTTGGAGGTGATTATGCTTGTTATTTTGGACTAGACGGTGGGATAAATGACATAGCAGTTGGTGGTTGGTCAATGGGTGCTGCCAATTATAGGGTATGGCACGCAGGAAATGATGGTGCTGGATCTGGGTTAGATGCTGATTTGCTAGATGGGGCACAACCAAGTGTCTCTGCATCAAACAATACTATTGTTAAAAGACATAGTTCTGGGTATATCTTTGCCAACTACTTCAATACCACTGCCAATGACGTAAGTTCTGGTGTGACTAAAGTCATGGTGGAAACTGGGAATGATAATTACATCCGCCATGGTACTGCGGATGCAATTAGAGCGTTTATTAATGTAGAGTCAGGTGCTACTGGAGACCAAACTGCGTCGGAGATTCTTACTGCTATTAAGACCGTTGATGGCTCTGGGTCTGGTTTAGATGCTGACTTGTTAGACGGTAAGCACCATACTAATTTTGGAGCAACACTAGCAACTTACGGAACAACGGCCGGTGCATCAGGAAGGATCAGGTGTACTGCTCCATTTAACACAAACAGTGCTCACATGTTCCAAGTTACTGTATCCATTTACAGTAGCTACACAATACATACGTACGTTGTTGGTGGGTACATGTATCCCAGCACTAACCAGTGGTTATTACCTAAGTGTATCTACACAGGAACCGGGTCACCTGATATTTACGTGGGTAGAGACGCTAACGGTAAAGCCTACATTAGTATTGCCAACGGAAATTATACGGGTGTTCGTGTTCATAACATGACGCTAGGTTATCAAACCAACGCGACGGACATTTATGATCCTTGGACCATCACGATTGACGGCGGCAATGAAAACTCAGTAAGCGTAACCACTAGTAAAGTGTGGCACTCCACAAATGATGGTTCTGGATCTGGGTTGGATGCTGATTTACTTGATGGTATCAATAGTGGTAGTTTCTTAAGATCTGATACTGATGACACTTTCAGCGGCGGTTCATTGAGTTTTGGATCCTCAGTTCGTCAAATGATTAATCTCTATGCCACATATTATGCTTTAGGGGTTCAAAGTGGTACTCTATACTATAGATCTGGTGGTCGATTTAGTTGGTTCAAAGGTGGTTCTCATAACAGCGCTGAAAATAATCCAGGTACTGGTGGTTCAGTTGCTATGACATTAGATGGTAGTAGTAATTTAACCGTTTCTGGAAATGTCACTGCCTACTCTGACATTAAATTGAAAAAAAATATTGAAGTTATTTCAAATGCTTTAGATAAAGTGATGCAACTTCGTGGTGTTACTTATGATCGTGTTGATATGGATTCGCCAAGACAGACTGGTCTTATTGCTCAAGAAGTTGAAAAAGTACTTCCTGAAGTTGTTGGCACTGATGAAGAGTACAAGTCTGTTGCATATGGTAATATGGTTGGATTACTGATTGAGGCTATTAAAGAACAGCAGGAACAAATAGATATTCTTAAAGAAGAAATTGAAGAACTGAAAAAATAGATTAAAAATTACTCAATCTAAATAGAAAGAGGTCTTTTAATTCCAAAATGCAAGAAGGTTGGAGTGAAAAATATAAGAAGTCAATTGATTGCAATAACCCAAAAGGTTTCAGTCAAAAGGCTCATTGCCAAGGTAAAAAGAAAGAAGAAGTAAAAGAAGACCTTCGTAAATGGTTTGGAACTGGAGGAAAAGGTGGAGTTGGTGGAGGCGGCTGGGATCGTTACAACACCAAAGGTGAGAGAATTGGTAAATGTGCTCGTGAGCCTGGTGAACCAAAACCAAAGTGTCTTTCAAAAGAAAAAGCAGCAAAGATGTCAAAGGATGAAATTGCTGCAGCAGTAAGACGAAAAAGAAAAAAAGATCCTGTAGCAGATCGTCCAGGTAAAGGAGGAAAACCCAAAATGGTCTCTAATAAAATTAACGAAGCAAAAAAACAACCTGATCATGAACATTCAATGATTCGTTCTGAACTTGAAACAATTAGAAAGGCAGTCGATCGTCTCAAGTCAAAAATGAAAGGTGAAGGTAATGTAGAGGCATGGGTTCAATCTAAAATTACAAAAGCAGCAGATTATATTGATTCTGCTGCTGACTACATTGAAAGTGGAGAACATAATGTTCATGGATCTATGGACGAAGAAAAACTTGTCATTGATAAGGCAATCAAAAAACCTGGTGCTTTGAAAAAACAACTGGGTGTACCTAAAGATGAAAAAATTCCTGCAGATAAACTTGCTGCAGCTGCCAAAAAAGGTGGTAAATTAGGGCAACGTGCACGTTTTGCTCAAACACTTAGAGGGTTTAACGAAGGTGATGGTGATCCTTGTTGGGATACTCATAAACAAGTGGGTATGAAGAAAAAAGGTAATAAGATGGTTCCCAATTGTGTTCCTAAAGAAGAAGTAAGTCCTATTGTTGCAAGAGTTCTTGATAGACATTTTGCTACTGAAGAACTTGAAAGGATTGAAGAAGAGAACAAACCAACCAATCCAAAACTCTGGTCAAGAGCAAAATCACTTGCAAAACAGAAGTTTGATGTCTATCCTTCAGCATATGCTAATGGATGGGCATCTAAATGGTATAAGTCAAAAGGTGGTGGTTGGAAATCAACTAAGTCTGAGGAAGTAGAACAGACTCAAGGGACCATTGAAGAAGCTACGAGAATTCCATCTCAAAGTGGAAACGTTTATCTCACTACCTTTATCTGGAGAGGTAAACATATGGTGATGAAACTCTTCTTCCCAGAAGTCAAGAGACCATCAAGAGATGAAGTTCAAGATGCACTTGATAAAGTTTATCCTGGTTGTACACTTCAAAGATTTTATCCTACAACATTCCAACCTACAGATGCAGTTCTGAATGTTGGTGTAAAGGAGGGAAGTGAGTTAAAGTATTGTCCAAAGTGTAAGAAGATTGAAACCAGATCTGATTGTGCATATGGTGGTTCTTACTGGGATGATAATGCAAAAGAAGTAAGCACTGATGAAAATGGTTCTATGGAAGTTTCAGAAGGTGCAGCCTGGACTCGTAAAGAAGGGCAAAATAAAGAAGGTGGTCTCAATGAAAAAGGACGTAAATCTTATGAAAAAGAAAATCCTGGTTCTGACTTAAAGGCACCAAGTAAGAAAGTTGGAAATCCTAGAAGAGCATCATTCTGCGCAAGAATGAAAGGCATGAAGAAAAAACTTACTTCAAAGAAAACTGCTAACGATCCCGATAGCAGAATCAATAAGTCCCTTAGAGCTTGGAATTGCTGATATGAAAAACTTCAAACAATTCATTTCGGAGTCAGTTAATATTTCCGGTGACTTCAACGGAAACTTATATGTAAACTCTCAACCCGAAGAACCAAAACAGGTTGGTGAAAATTATGTTGCAGATGTTACTTGGATGGGTAGCATCTATCGTCTTGAAATGGTGTCCAAGAATGGTATTCCAACCAAACAAGAACTTGGAGAACAACTGCAAAAAGATTATCCTGGAGCAATGGTTCAAAACATTTATCCAG
>Ga0208645_1002227_pt1 | contig 15698 bp, 15 predicted proteins | sample VirMetDEL_Sep_01_FD_184519 | JGI IMG/M metagenome (GOLD analysis project Ga0208645, IMG submission 184519) | Aqueous microbial communities from the Delaware River and Bay under freshwater to marine salinity gradient to study organic matter... | ecosystem: Environmental > Aquatic > Marine >... | reverse complement strand
CAATACCAACATTACCAGTATTATAATAAATATTATTTCCTGTTGTAGTCCATTGAGATGATGCAGGAGGAGTTCCTGCTAAATCGTTATAACTTAAATCATTTCCATTAATTTTATATTTACTACCCGATGATATATTAATATCACCAACAACATCTAATTTATAAACAGGTGTTGTTTTACCAATACCTACATCGCCATTTTCCAATATAGTTAATTTATCATTAGTTTGAAATATTAAATCAGCACTTGCATCTTGACTTGTTGCTATTGAAAAATCCCCATTATCTCGGTTACCCACTAACCATTTATTTAATGAATTATTATTATTCATTATAACATGCCCGAAAGGGTTAAATTTAACCCACCCTTGATTAGTTCTAACATCTAACTTTTGCGTAGGATTATCAATACCAATACCAACATTACCAGTATTATAATAAATTTCATTCGCATCATTAGGATTTACTAACCAACTTGAATTACCAGTACCAATATTTAATATAGTTCTTAAATTTTCAGTAGTAGTACCTGTTAAAGTATTTTCAAAAACATTTAAACCAATATAATTTATTTCATCTTGTATTAAACCATCAGATATATCTGTTCGCCTACGAGAACTTGATATTTGTCCTGATGTATTTACTTCAATTTTATAATCATTTAAGTAAAGAGAATTATTAGCATAAATATCATCTGCTATTACAGCATCTTTTATATTACAAACTCTTTGAAATTTTAATAATTTTGATATATTCAAAATATCATTCATACTCCATTCGGTGTTTAATTTAAAACCAGCATTATTAAATTTAACATTATTTGAGATGGTATCACCAAATTGTATATTTCTACTTAATTTATTATTAAATTCATAATCAGAATATGGCGTTGTTTCAAGATTAGTATCAATAATTGACATTATCGGTAATGTTGAAAAAAATGGGTCGCCTGTTCTATAAATTTTAACTATTCTTGTATTAAAATCAACTGTTAAATAAATTTCACCATTTTGTAATCCTGCTATACTTATGTCGTTAGTAGAAGTTAGATAACTTGTATAAGTATCATATTCATCGTATATAAAATTTGCTCCTAATATTGTTTGTTGTGAGAAAGGAGACCAAGTATCTACTGGTATTTTATTTAACCTAATCCTTTTTATTTTATTGTTTAAATTAGTATTATAAAAAGTAAATCTACTTGCTTCAAACGAATTCATACTTCTTTGTATTACACCAATTGAAAATGTATTGTCATTAATATCAGTTAAGAATACTTCGTATTTAGTTTGATTAGTATATAATGATATATGACGAATATCAAAATTAACTTCTTTGAAAAATTTTGGTGTAAAAATTTCCCAGTGTACGGCATTATCGTTAAAAATATTCATTACTGAACCATAATAATTAGGATATTTTGAAGTATCACTTACTAAAAATATATCTTCTATGAAATTTGGCGGTGTGTTATTAGGATATGAATTATTTGTAAATTTATTATCCTCAATATAATTCAAATTAGTATTAGTTATAACATTAATAAAATCTTTTTTTATAGGAGTGATATGCCTAAATGTAATTGTTGTTCCAAATTTTCTATATTTTAATTGACTTCCAAAATATGAAAAAAGCAACTTTTCACCTTCTTCTTCAAAATCTTCAATTACTAATTTTATTGAAAAGGGACTACTTAACGATTGCGTTTTAGTTCCTGTATAAGAATATTGTATTTGTCCTAATACACTTGAACGAAAAGATACACCTTCTCTATTTACTATTTCGGCAGTTGCAGAAACAAACTCTTGACTTGGTTCTAAAACACTTTTAAGCATATCACCACTATTAATAAGTTTATATGGTTGATATTTAGGCATTATATATACATCAAAATAGTCTTCATAATTTGTATTAAATACTTCTGTTAATTTATAACATATATCTAATGAATAATCAGGATTATTTTGTAATGAAACTCCTGATGGTAATAGTGTGTTTTCTAAATCAAGAAGATACTGGTCTATTCTAACATTATCTTGCTCTATATTATTTATATCTTGTGAATAATCAGGAGCATTTGCTAAATCACTATATTGCAAATCAACACCATTTATTTTATATTTACTACCAGATGCTATATTTATATCACCATCTACATCTAATTTTGCTGATAATTGAGTATTTTTATTATATCCTATACCAACATTACCAGAATTAACAAAATACATATCATCAGTTCTATCATTAACTAAAATTACAACTACATCACCTTGTTGTAAATTATTTTTAATATTATCTTCGTATGGTTGTATCCTTTCATCTAATTTATTTATTGCTTGTGCTATTGTTATAGTACTTCCTGTTCCTGCTATCCAACCTAATAAAGTTGCAAAAGTTCCTGTTAATTGAGTAGCAAATAATTCAGCACTATTTTGTCCTACTGCATAATCTGTCATTCCTAATTGTGTCATAATACTATCTGTGATACCATATAAACCATTACCGTGCGACATCCAAGCGGACTGAATTGATGAAGGTACTCCTACTCCTTGTTCTAATAATGCTATCTCTCTATGCATTCCTGTTCCAATATATAATGGTGTAATTGTTGCAGGTTCTCCAATTTCATCTTTAATGTTTTTTAATTCTAAATGAATACCTGTTGCTGATATATTTGTTTCAACACCATTAGCGTCTGTTATTACACTTGCTTCGTTTCCAACATCATTTTCTAAATTAGTAATTCTTGTTGCTAAAATATTATTATTCACCACCACAACGCTGTTAATATAATTACAAGTGTTTTGAATTTCAGTATCTAATTCTTCTTGAAAACTATTATATCCTGTTGCTCCTATAAAACTCATTTGTATTAATTTTCTATTAATACTATACATTATTATTACCATCAAATTTTAAATCACTATTTAAAACAACTTTTGGACTATGTGAAGTTAAACCACTTGCTCCATTGAGTTGCAAGGGCAATTTCTTATTTTTGTTTTTATTTATAATTTCTAATTTATAACGAGTTGGTATATCCTCAAAATTAACTGTAAAGCATAATTTATCATATTTTTCAATTAGATTATTTATTAAATTTCTATCAATTTCATCAGGATTTATACCCTCTATTTGATGTGCTAAAAGAAGAAATTCATTAGATAAATTTTTATACATATCAACTTTTTCAACGACTTTTAGCGAAGTTGAATAACTAATTAATAAAACACTAACACCATTTACAACAACATTAGGTATTTTCATTTTTCCATCACCATTATCAAAAGAATTTAATACACACATTATAGAACTTGTAAAAATTAAAGGCATCTGAAATAATAATCTTAATATATTCCAATAATAACATGCTTTTGAAGTTAATTGTACCATTACCTCGCACTTTTGTATTAATTCAACAACTCTATTATCAATAATAGTTTCCATCTATAATAATAAAAATAAATTAATTAATTAGTCCCTCGCTTAAAAGCGTCGGTACCGCCAAAGGCTTAGTTCATTCCTAATTTTCTCATACCATATTTATATTGACCTAATTTTTGAGGTGATTTTGGTTGTCCTAAAATATTTTTGTTTTTCATAGTTGATGTTTTCATTCCGTGCATTTCTAATATCTTCTATTATAAAGAAATATTTTTTTTATAATAATAATCTCATTCTCTGCATCGCAAATAAAATTGAATTATACATATCAAATAAGGTTCTTTCAATATTTTTTAATAAATTTAAATAATTTTGTTTTTCATAAAAATTAAATTGTATAACCATTAAATATTCAGGTGTGTTTAAAATATATTCATCTCTTTCATTTTTGAGTTCAAATATTATAGAATTAATTTGTCTATCTTCTATTTTATAATTAAAACTATTACCACCATCTTCGTTATTATATTTTAATATTTGGTATGGTTCTACATCAGTTTTACTTTTCCAAAAAATGACATCATTAAGTACTTGTTTATTTGTTGTTAAATTTTGTAGATTAGAATAGTAATAACTTATATTTTTTGTTTTAACCATTACTTTATTGAAATTAACTAAATTGACTAATCCTGTTGTAAAACCTGATGCTGTAATATCATAATCAAAATCATTATTTATATTCAATAATCCACCTATATTTATTGATTTAAATTTATAAGAAGCATCTGTTATTCCTGATTGTGATGTATCAGGTCTAAAACTATATGTATTTTGTGCTTCATTATAATTAATTAAAATATGTTCGGTTATAATTTCTTGTAATATTTTTAAAAATGTTTTTACATTATAATTTCCTGCTGGTATTGTTTTATTTATATAATTTGTATTAGCAACATCATATATTTGAAAATTATTATTACTACTATCAATATTATACATATTATTTGCCATATCAAATGATAATATATTAATTTCCATAAATTCATTATCTTTACAATTTAAAATATCATCAGGATAATCTACTGTGAAACTATAAACATCTTCTGTATTTTGTCTATTAGCACTATTAATAAAACTTGTGATTGATTTTGTTTTTATATTCATTCTATTATTGGTTAATATTTATATTATTTAAATTACCATATTCTAACATAGAAGGTTCTTTTTCTTCAACTTTTAAAATTATTACAAAATCAGTATCAAATTTACAACCTGCATTACTTGTCAATCCGTGATTTACACTTAATGTAATTCTATCGATCATTTGTTGGTTAATTTCTAATTTAATATCATTTTTAATAGAGCGTTCAGGTAATCCCATATCTATTATTCTACCTTGATAAAATGTATCAAATTGATTAGTTGATGTATTTTTTACATTAACTATTGATTTAGTACCAATTTCAAACATTCTTACAACAATAGGTTTATTTGCATCTGCTGATGGTATATTTTGAAATTGTCTATCAACTACCGAAATTAAAGCATTTTCATTAATTTCAATTGGATTTTCAAGTTCCCAAGAATATTTTTTAACTACATCAGGTTCAAATGTTAAATTAGCAGTTGCTGTTGCACCTGCACCAAGACGATATAATGCTTTTGCTGTTGCACCTGTTCCACCGCCACCAGTTATAGTAACTGTTGGTAAATTGTTAATATCATAATCTTCGCCTACACTTGTTACTATCATTTCTGTTATTTTTCCATCAACTATTTGAGAAACCTGTGCTGTTGCAGTTGAACCGTGGTGAGGTGGTGGTGCAATAGTAATAGTTGGTGGATTATTTATATCATAACCTGTCCCAGTTCCTTCTGGTGCAAAATTACCATTAGCATCAGTTGGATAAACATATACTACACCTTCTCCTGCTAATATATTACCATTAGTGTCGTCATATGTACGAGAAGTGACTGTTATTGTCGGTGGTGAAGTGTATCCACTACCGTTATTAGTAATATTTATACCTACTAATCCACTACCGTTTATGATAGCAGTACCTGTTGCTCTATCATTACCTACTTGCGGTGCAGAAAATTCAATTGTTGGTGGATATTCTAAATATGGATTTCCATTACTATCATATTGGTCTATAATACCATCATCATAATAAAAACCTTCATTTGTAATATTAACACTTGATACAAAACCTTCTGTGGAATATGTAAAATCTTCTGTTTTTGAATATTTAGAATATAAATTAATATATTTATCTACTTTTGGTTTAGTAAATCTTTCCATTTATCTAATAATAGAAAATATAAAAATTAATTATTAAAAATATATTTTAGTATTTAAATTTTCATTCATATTTTTTTCTTGTTTTAATTCATTTTGATATGCTTCTATCGCCATATTTAGTACCCAATCTTCTACATCAGGATAAAGCAATTTGCTCTGTCTTAATAATAAATCTTTTTCAAATTCTTCTTGTTTAGTTATGTTATCCACTATATCCTCCGTTGTATCTATATTAATAATTTCTTTTTCCATTTAATAATATATTATATTTTAATTTTTTATAAATAATTCATTATCTAAATTCTGTAAAAATCTTTTACCATTTGTTAAATCTAAAAATAAACAACCATATTGTTTTTCAGTAGCATGGTCGTATAATTTCTCAAAATCTTCTATTGTTAATACATTACTAATTTCCTCATACATATCCTCTAAAACTACCTTTTTGTTCTTAAAAGTCGCTAACTGAAAAACCGAACAATTCATCCTGATGTTTTTAGGCACACTTTTTACTGATTGAACTAATATTGCAAAATTAATTCCAAGATGTCTATTTTTTATCATAGCATTTGTTAATACAGATTGAGTTTTTCTTGTAAATGCTGATGAACCTAATAAATCATCTAAAATAATTATATTAACCTTCGGTTGTTCGTGTGGTATATCTTTGGGATTTTGATAATCATATTCTTCTAATAACGCAAATATTTCAGGATTTTTATCATATAATTTATCTAATTTTTCTTCTGGTGTTTTCATAAATATAGCATAATATTCCTTGTATTTTAAATATTTGTCATATTCTGCTTTTTCCGCTTTAATATCGTCAATAATATTTAATAATAACTCATCACTATAATCATCATGAGCGTCTTTTTCAAAATCAATAGATTTTAAAGATTTATATATTTCATTTGCTTGTATCGTGGGACTGATTAGGTGTGTTCGTAATTTATACTCAACGCCGTCTTTAATAATTTTGTTATTCTCGTAGTGTGCTATTAAACGACATACGCAATAAGTTTTACCACTACCACGAGCACCTATATTTAACATATTCCAAAAAAAATTAGGACAATTTCCACAAGAACATTTAGGGTAGTTTAATTTATCAAATTTGAGTTTATTATTAAACCCTGTTAATTTTTTTTCTACAATCATTATTATCTAATATAATAAAATATATTATATAATAATAGATAATAAGAATAATATGGAAATTAATGCAGGTAGAAATTCCGCTGTTGATGTTATAGTACAAAGTATTATGAATAAAGAGGAGAATGGTAAAAAAAAAAGACCATCGTTCTCAACTGTATTTGATAAATTAAATAGTAAAAAAATTAATACTAAAAAACCGCTTAATAATTTACTAACACAAGACCAAATGTTTAGATATTATATAAATGATACTGAACCTTTATTAAAAGTAAGTAATGATGGTTTTTTACAAAATTTAGATTTATTCGGTGGTAGTGATATTAAAGCACAATACGAAATGATGGAAGGACAAATATCATTAGGTGGTGATATAATTGGTAAAAGAACAATACCGGAAGGATATAATGACCCTGAAATATTGCCTAAAAAAATTAAAAGAGAAATAGAACCAAAAATTGAAGACCCTGAATTATTAGAAAAAATTGAAGACCCTGAATTATTAGAAGAAGAAGAAGCAGGTATGGATATTGATGAAGATGAAGAAGATATTCAAGATATTACTAAACAATTATTAAATTTTGATTTTCCTGCATATGAAGCAGGTAATCAATTTTTAAGAATTGAACCAAAAAAAGACGAATTTGAAGATGCACTTGAAAGAGATGCATTTATGCAAATTTATGGAGAACAACCTAAATTAGAAGATTTAATAAAAGCAACGACTGGTGCTTATTTACCTGATTTACAAAAATTTCAATTAGACCCCTTTTTAACTATACCTGCTAAAAAACAAGAAATTGAACCAAAAATAGAAGAAGCAGGTATGGATATAAAAGAAGAAGAAGATGATGAAGAAGATATTGTTAAATCTATTTTAGGTGAAGAACAAAAATATAAAAACTTAGAAATAGAATTAATACCTGAAAAATCATCTCCGCCAACTGGACCTAAAAAAGGTAAGAACGAAAAAAAGAGAAACCCCAAAGGTTCAAAAGAATAATTTATTTATAATTTCATTTTTTTTCTTACTATTATATTAGAACGAATATATAATGGAATTTAGTAGCTTCCCCAAGAATTTAGCTTATAAAATCGGTCAATTGCAAGGAATGTCAAAAACTTCTGTGAAACTAACTCCTGACCGAACTGATGTCAGTGCTGGTGAAACTTTCCGAGTAAAGATGCCATCTAACACTATCATAGATTTACGAACATTTGCTCTTCACGCAAAAGGAACAGCAACCCAAGATAGTGGAAGTGATAAAATGCATTTCCCAAGAAATGGTTTAGCATCTTGCATTAAAACTCTTGGTTTATATATTAATGGAACTCTAATTGAAAGAATTGATAATTATAATATCTTATACAATAAACTTTATGACCTTGATGCTGGTAGCGACCAAGATGCTAAAAGAGGCGTTTTAGAAAATGCTGACCCATCGATCGCTTATAAATTAGCACCTACATCAGGTGCTAATGATTATACAGCAGGAGACCCTATAATAAGAGTTAATAACAACGCAGTAGCAGATACTGATATGAAAATGATGGTTAATAACTGGTTAGGTTTCATATCATCATCATCTACACCTTGCATTGATACCAATGATTTAAACACCGTTGAAGTAGAAATAACTTTAAGTGATCCTAATGTTTTATGGAGCAGTGCTGACGGCACCGCCTCAACCGCACCCACCACTACTGGTGCTACATATTCATTAAAAGATATTCATTTCACCATCTCTAAAATAGTATTTAATGACCCTCTTTACTATAACCTAAAAGCATCCAAACTATTATCATCAGGTTTAAATATCGGTTATTCTACCTACATATCATCTAAATTAAGCACTACTGCCAAAGGTACTTCAATGAATATGATGACAACTGTAAATAGCACCAGTTTAGACCAACTTATATGCACTTTCAACCCAGCAACTCCAACAATTACTACTTTAAGATTACAAGGTTCTAACAATGTGAATGCTGGTAAAACATTCAAAGAAGCGTTAGCAACTCAACCACTTCCAACAACTTCTGCTGATTTATTCCACAATTCTGCTGGTGGTTTATTCAATCAATCCTACTATTTCCAGTCTGATGCTACCAATCTCGTATCATCATCGGTAGAAATTAACAATACTCCTTTAATGCCTCAACCCCTTGATGATGCTGAAATATACAATGAAACTCTTATTGCTATGGGTAATAATAATATTGACATGTCCGCTGGGGTTCATCAAGGTTGTAAATCTTTAGCTGACTTTTTAAAATATTATTACTGTCAGGTCGTATCATTAGAAAATATCTCCGGTGAAAAAGAATGGGTTAAATCCGGTCTTGATGGTAAATCTTCTGCCCTCAATATCAACTGGAAAGCTTCCTTCAATGTCGGTTCTTCATCAACATCTATTGCTCCATACATATTCGCAAAATGCTCTCGTGTTTTGACTGTTATGGAAGGACACTCTGTCGTAGTATCTGTTTAAGGAATTACTTAAAATATATTATTTTTTATATTACCATATTATAGATAATGGAGAATAGAGATATTAGTAATAATCAACAAAATCTATTTAATGTTTTAGAACGCTCTTATAAAAACGATGGTGTTGAAGGAATGCCAGTCCAAGATGGTAAGATATTAGATAATTTATATTTAGATAGAGTTAATAAAAATTCTTATTCAAATGATAAATATGAAAGATATAATCAATTAGATATTCAAAATATTACAGGTGTAATAGGTAAGGAAAATTCTCAAAAATCTAAACTACCTAATAATGGTATAATAGATGCAAGAGTAAGAAATAACGAAACTGCTGACAGGTTTAATTATGCATATCATATGCATGTTGATAAAAGATTAGTTGATGTATCAGGGCAATATATAGAAAATAATAAATTAAGAATAGCACCAAATAGACAAACTCAATATTTTGGGAAAACTATGATACCTCAAAATAAAGATTTAGAAAATTTATCAAATGAAATTTATAATATTTCTTCTAAAAAAATAGACGACAGAGAGGTAAGTAAATCTAACTTATTTTATAAAGCAAGAAAACAAAAATTAACAAGAGAAGAATTATTAAATCTTACGAGAACTGATAAAGAAAGAGCAGTATTAGTAAGATTAGAAAATCAAGCAGAAGCAATACAAGTATAAAAAAAATCTTATATTAATATAGATTATAATATAGATGCCTTTAACAGAAGAACAAAGAAAACGAAAAAATGAATTAGATAGATTAAGAAGATTAAGAATTAAAGAAGAAAAATTAAAAAAACAGAGCGAAGAGGTCAAGGAAGTTGAAACAACGGAAGAGATCACAGAGGAAAAAGAGATTAATGAAAATACAGAAATTACTATTAAAGAACCACAGGAAAGTGAAGAGGAAAAAAGAAAAAAATTAATTGCTGATAAACGAAGAGAAACCTTAGCATTAGCAAGAGCAAAAAGAGTTAATAAATCTGTTATTCGTGATGATAGTAAAAAACAATTAGAAGAATTAGAAAAACGAAAAAATGAAGAGATTGAAAAGATAAGAAAAGAAAACGAAGCATTAAAAAATAGAATTATAAATAGTAAAATAAATAATATTCATAAAGTTGAAAAACAAAATCAAAAATTAATTAATAAACAAAAAGAACAAAATTCTATTGATTATTTAGCAAAGCAGTCGTATGCTGAAAAATTGCAAAATAAATTAAGAGAACAGATGTATAGTAGAATTATAGCAGACACATTTGGATAATAATATATTAACTATTATTAAGATGAGAGTTGAAATTACAGAAAGTGATAGAAAAGATAAAAAAATGAAAGCAATATTTTATGATGGTGATAAAAAAATAAAAACAACACATTTTGGTGCGAAAAATCCTAAAATAGGAACTTATATAGAACATAAAGATAAATCAATAAAATTTGCTTGGATAGCAAGGCATGAAGTTAGAGGAGATTTTAAAGATTTTATGACACCATCAAGTTTATCATATCATATATTATGGAATAAACCAACTTTACAAGCAAGTATAAAAGATTATAAAAATAAGTTTAATTTAGATTGATAAAAATTTATCATAGTCTTCTTGATTAACTAACCAAATTTTATTATTTTTATCCCATCTCATAGATTTTAATAATGGTTTAAAAAATTCTTTATCATCATAATTTATAGCAATTTTATAACATTTTAAAGGTTTTAAATTATCAGGTAGTTCGCCGTTTAATGAGGGGAAATACCACATTTTATTTTCATTATCCCATTTTACACCGAGTTTTTTGAATTTTGAATTTTCTTCATAAGGGAATATTAAGCGTATTTTTTGCTTATTTGGAGTCGGTTTTATGTCGTTATTAAGTTCTGTATTAGTCATTCTATACTATATAATGAGAAAATAATTTTTTAAAATATCCGCATATTTTAGAATGCCGAATAATATCGGTTATATATATTGTGATTTATGTAAGAGATATTATATAGATGTTTTTTATTTCCATCATCAAAAATGTTGTAAATATTTGCGTAATTCTTTTGAAAAAAAATATGATTTCTTATAATAAAGATGAGTAGTTTTTTTAATAGAGAAGATAGTTTGGATAGAGAATTTGCTTATTTAAGAGAACAAAGAGAACAAAGAGAACAAAGAGAACAAAGAGAACAAAAAGAAAAACAGATAGAAATATTGAAAAAAGAAATTAATGAATTAAAAGAAGATAATGATGAACTTAAAAGAGCATTATCTTATTTTAATCATCTAAAATCTGAAAATAAATGGTATGAAAATTTTTTTGAAGAAGCAATAATGAAATATATGTATGATGATAATTATTTTAAACAACGAATAGAACCTTTCCCTAAATATAAATATAAAGATATTATTAAAGATGATGATAATGATAATGATAGTGAAAAAAAAAATAAAAAAAAAATCTATCAACAAAATTGGATGAAAAAAAATCCTAACTACTATAAAGAATATTATAGAAATAAAAAAAAAAATGATTTTAACGGATAAATAAAGTATATAAGAAATAAATAATATTTATATATAATAGAATGGTTCAATTAACGGACGATGAAAAAAGAATAATTAAAAGAGAAAAACATAGAGAATATATGAGAAAAAGAAGAAGTGAAGACCCTGAATTTAATGCTAAACAAAAAGAATTAAATAGAAATCGCAAAAAATTTTTATATAATAATGATGAAGAATATAGGGAGAAACAAAAAGAAAAAAATAGAATTTACGCAAAAGAAAAAAATAACTATAAAAAATTATATGAAGAACTTTTAAATAGAACTCAAAATACCGCTTAAAATATTTTTGTTTATTTTTTTGTATTTTTACGGAGAAAAACTATATAAGAATTATTTTCTATATATATTATAGAATAAAATATATTACCTTTAATTAACTATGCCACCTAAAAGGATACCCTTGAAAACCGCTATTAAATCATTTGTAGATAATTTTAATTATAAACCACACGGAAACAATAAACAATTTAAAGAATTAATGAAAAAATATAATGTTAAATCATTTCAATCACCAAAAGAAAGAAGAGAATTTATTATTAAAGTTGTTGATGATAAAAATTTCGGAGAACCTGCAAGAAAAATACAAACTGCTTTTAAAAAATTTACACAACAGAAGAAAGCGTATATTAATGATTTTAAAAATAAATTAAGAACAGAAAATGAAATTAATTTGAAATCAAAAGATATTAAAAAAAATATTGGTATTAAAAAATTTTTAGAAACTATTAAAGATGAAATTGATATGAAAAAAAAAAATATTGGAATTAGTTTCAGTAATAAAATTAATTATACCTTATCACCTGATAATATTAATTATATATTGAATATGGTTGCTAATGGTGGTGATTTAGAAGTTTATTCTAATGTTCCTGCTGATAGTAAGGCAGAAGTTTTTTATCGCTTAATAAAAGCGGATAATATAAATATTAAAACTTTTAATAAAAAAAATACTTATAAATTTATTGAAGGTGCTTTTTTTCCTTATTATCTAAAAGATAACATAAATATTGATTTAAGCGATTTACAAATATTTAAACAAAATGAATTTTTAAAAGATAGAAATTTAGATAATTGTTTATTGTATTCTTTAAAATTAGCAGGTTATAATGATGAATATTTAAAAAATATTAAAGATATGATTAAATTAAAACATATTCCAATTAAAGATTTAAAAATAGTATGTGATAGATTAAAAATAAATATAGTCTTATGGAAATGTGAAAATAATCGATCGCGTAAAATTCAATATGGTAATAAAAATTATAAAAAAATTGATATTGGTATTATTGAAAACCATTATTTCTTAATTAAAGAAACTTTTTACACATCATATTCAATCTATAATTATGATAAACTTAAAGATTTAAATAATTTCAATAAGATTATAGATGATAAAGGTCAAAAAAAAAATGATAGGTTTATAAACTCATTTGATTTACTAAACATAATGATGAAAAATAAAGAATATTTCTTTAATAAAATTGATGCTGGTAATATTTATAAATATGATGAAATTTATATAAGTAAATTAAAAGATAACTCTTTTAATTGTTTAGATTATGATGAAGATAATTACAGATTAATTGATTTTGATGAGAAAAAAATACAACCAAATTTAGATATTGAAAATACAAATAATATAGTTTATTTTGATTTTGAAACAGGTAAATTTAAAAGAAATAATTTAATTTGTGTTGAACCTTTCTTATGTTGCACTATTGATAATAAAGGTAATAAAAATTCTTTTATTGGTGAAAACTGTGCTTATCAAATGCTTTCAAGTTTAAAAAATGATACTATTTTAGTAGCACATAATGCTAAATTTGATTATACATTTATTACTAAATACTTATGGAAATGTAAAGAAATTACTAATGGTTCTGCATTCATTACATTTAAAGGTTATTTTAATAAATTGAAAATACAAATTAAAGATAGTTTTAAATTAATACCTATGCCTTTATGTGATTTTCCAAAATCTTTTAAATTAGATTTTGTTAAAGAATATATGCCTTATAAACTATATACAGAAGAAAATATTAATTTAAGATATATTGATTATGATAAAGTATTAACTTATATTGATAATGATAAAGATAAAGAAATATTTGATGAAAATATTGAAAAATGGAACTTAATAAAAAATGATAAAGTTGATATGATTGAATATGCGAGATTATATTGTGAAATTGATGTTAAATTATTAAGAGATGGTTATAATATTTTCAGAGATAATTGTATTACTCATTTTAATATTGATATTAATAAAGTTTTAACAATCCCATCATTAGCAGATAAATATTTTATTATGCAAGGTTGTTATGATGATGTTTATGAAATATCAGGAACACCTCAACAATTTATACAAAAATGCGTAGTTGGTGGTCGTACTATGTGTAAAAATAATGAAAAAATAATTAAAGAAAATGTAATAATTAACGATTTTGATGCTGTGAGTTTATACCCAAGTGCTATGTATAGAATGAAAGGTTTTTTAAAAGGATTACCAAAAGTTTTAAAAGAAACAGATTATAATGTTATTAAAAATTATGATGGTTATTTTATACAAATTAAAATTAAAAAAATAGGTATTAAAAGAAACTTCGGATTATGTAGTTATATAGATGAGGATAAAGGAGTAAGAAATTTTACTAATGATTTAATTGATAAAATAATTTATATTGATAAAACTGGATTAGAAGACTTAATTGAATTTCAAGATATAGAATTTGAAATAATAAAGGGTTATTATTTTGATGAAGGATTTAATAATAAAATTAATGAAGTTATAAAATATGTTTTTGATAAAAGATTACAATTAAAAAAAGAAAAGAATGTAGGTCAATTAATATATAAATTAATTATGAATTCAGGTTATGGTAAAACTATTCAAAAATCACCTGATACTGAAATAAAATTATTTGATAATATTGATAGATTTGAAATATATTTATCAAGAAATTACAATAAGGTTAAAAGTTGGATACCTTACGATAATGATAATAAATATAAGGTTGAAATTGGTTGTAATATGACACAACATTTTAATAGATGTCATATAGGGGTAGAAATTTTAAGTATGTCAAAAAGAATAATGAATGAAGTTATTTGTTTAGCAGAAGATAATAAATTAGATATTTATTATCAAGATACAGATAGCATACATATTGAAGATAAAGATATTATAGTATTAAAAGAAAAATTTAAAGAAAAATATAATAGAGAATTAATTGGTAATAATTTAGGTCAGTTTCATAGTGATTTTGAATTAGATGGAGCAGTTAAAAATATTGTATCAACTGATAGTATATTTTTAGGAAAAAAAAGTTATATTGATAAATTAGTTGGTGAAGATGAAAAAGGTAATAAAGTTGAAGGATTTCATTTTAGAATGAAAGGAATACCAAGTAAAGTTGTTAAACATTATTGCAATTTTAATAATATTGATTTATTTAGTCTTTATAAAAAATTATATAATGGTGAAAAAATTAATTTTGATTTAACAAGAAATGGTGATGCATTTAATATTAAACATCATAAAGACTATACTATTAATATTTTGGAAAAATTCAATAGAGTTGTAAGTTTTTAAGAGCAGAATGATGTAAAAAATATTGTATGAATAATTTTTAATATATTGTCGTGGTGTGGTGGTGTGGTGGTGGGTAGATTTTTTTTTACTTTCCTTACGATACCTTACGAGGTTTTTAAGAAATGTTGTAGAAGTATGATGAGAATGATGGGGATATGTTAAGAGTAGAGGGGGGGAGGGACAAATTTGGCGTAATTTGCTATATGTGT
>Ga0208645_1002224_pt1 | contig 15730 bp, 7 predicted proteins | sample VirMetDEL_Sep_01_FD_184519 | JGI IMG/M metagenome (GOLD analysis project Ga0208645, IMG submission 184519) | Aqueous microbial communities from the Delaware River and Bay under freshwater to marine salinity gradient to study organic matter... | ecosystem: Environmental > Aquatic > Marine >... | reverse complement strand
CTGTACAACAATTATATATTGCAGATGGAGCTATTATTCCTGTCACAGATAGCGACATTGACTTAGGTACAACAAGTTTAAGATTTAAAGATACTTATACAGATACAGTCACAACAACTGGTAATGTAAGTATCGGTGGTGATTTAACCGTTACAGGTAGTGCTACTATCTCAGGTAATCTCACATTCGGTGATGCAGATACTGATAGTATTAATTTAGCTGCTGAAATTGACTCAGATATTATTCCTAATACTGATGGTACATATGACTTAGGAAGTGCTACAAAAGAATGGCAAGACCTTTATATTGATGGTACAGCTAACATAGATAGTCTTATAGCTGATACAGCAGACATTAACGGTGGTACCATTGATGGTGCTACTATAGCAACTTCAGACATTACTGTAGGAGCTGGTAAAACTTTAGACGTTTCATCAGGTACTTTAACACTTGCAGACAATCAAATATCAGGTGATAAAGTTGAAGGTGGTACAATAGCTGCAACAACTATTACTACATTAACTTCAACAACTGGTAACATTACTAACGTAAATGCTACAACTCTTGACACAACAAACATTGAAGTTACAAATTTAAAAGCTAAAGATGGAACTGCTGCAGGTTCTATAGCAGACTCTACAGGTGTTGTAACACTTGGAAGTTCTGTACTAACTACAACAGATATTAACGGTGGAACTATTGATGGTGTTACTATCGGTGGAACAACTGCAGGTGCTGTAACCTTTACAGATTTATCAGATGGTACAATTACTATTGCAGGTTTTGCAGATGAAGATAATATGTCTTCAAACTCTGCAACGCTTTTACCGACTCAACAATCTGTAAAAGCTTATGTAGACTCTCAGGTGACCGCACAGGACTTAGATTTCCAAGGTGATACCGGAGGTGCCTTAAGCATTGACCTCGACTCTGAAAGCCTTACAATCGCTGGTGGGACAGGTTTAGATACTGTAGGTTCAGGTAACACTGTTACAGTTAATATAGACTCTACAGTTGCTACACTTACAGGCACACAGACTTTAACAAATAAAACCCTTACAAGTCCAGATGTAAATACTCCAGACATTGATGGTGGTACTATTGATGGTACTGTTATTGGAGGAGCTACACCGGCTGCAGGTACGTTCACAACCCTTACAGCTAATACTTCTATAACAGGCACACTAACAGGTAATGTGACAGGAAACTTGACTGGTAATGTTACTGGTAATGTAACAGGTGATGTAACTGGAGATTTGACAGGAACAGTTTTAACAGCAGCTCAACCTAATATTACAAGTGTTGGTACGCTTACAGGTTTAGACGTTACAGGAACTCCAACCTTTGATGGTTTGACTGTTGATGGTAATATTCTTGCAGGAACTTCAACTGTTCCTACAGGACTTGGAGCATCTAATACAAAGTTGATACTTTCTAATGATTCAGATTCTCCTGAAGTTGTTGTCTACCGAAATACTAATTTAATTGGTGCTGGTGATAAGGTGGGTGCTTATTTATTTGGTAATGATGATAACAACGCTACCGAAGACCATTTTGCAGGAATATGGGCAAAATCATCAGGTACTGGTGGGCACATGGATATTTATTTTGCAGGTGGTCGTGATAATTACGAAAACGATACATCGCAAATGATTCTTACTTATGAAGGCAACGTTGGAATTGGAACGACTAATCCTAGTGCTACCCTTGACGTAGATGGAACAATTAAACTTGATGGTAATTATCCAACTGGTACAGCCAACGTAGCTTTAGGTAGTACAGCTTTAGACGATGGTTCTTTAAGTGGTAACGAAAACACAGCTATAGGTAATGCTGCATTATCAGCTAATACATCAGGTGCAGAAAATGTTGCCATAGGTTCTTCAGCATTATTAAGCAACACAACCGCAGGAAACAATACAGCAGTTGGTCGTAGAACCTTAAGAGATAACACTACAGGTGCAGCAAATACTGCTATTGGACATTCAGCACTTATTCAAAACACCACAGCTTCTAATAACACAGCAGTTGGTAAAGATGCTTTATTTGCAAACACAACAGGTGCTTCAAACGTAGCAGTTGGTTATGCTGCTTTAGATGCTAATACTACAGGAAGTGCAAATATAGCAATAGGTGAAAGTGCTTTATCTGCTAATACAACATCAAACGATTTAACTGCTATCGGTTATGCAGCTTTAAATGCTTCAACAGGTGCAAAAAATACTGCTGTTGGAATGTTCGCAGGAAGGTTTACAACAACTGGTTATAATAATGTTATTTTTGGAAGTGAAGCATTAGAAGCAAATACATCAGGTTATCAAAATACTGCTATTGGAACTTTTTCTTTAACAGCAAACACTACAGCAAATAACAATACAGCAGTTGGTTATGCTGCACTTGCAGCAAACACTACAGGTACTCAAAATGTGGCGATTGGTGTTGAGGCTTTAGATGCTAATACAACTCAATCAAATCTTACAGCAGTAGGACACAATGCTTTAACAGCAAATACATCAGGTCAAAGAGGAACTGCTGTAGGTTCGGCAGCATTAGCAGCGAATACTACTGGAGATTTTAATACAGCAGTTGGCTTTGTAGCATTAGATGCTAATACTACAGCAAGTAACAATACTGCTATTGGTTATTCAGCATTAACAGAAAACACTACAGGTGAAGCTAATACTGCTCTTGGTAATGCTGCATTATCAGCTAATACATCAGGTGCAGAAAATGTTGCCATAGGTTCTTCAGCATTATTAAGCAACACAACCGCAGGAAACAACACAGCAGTTGGTTGGAGTTCTTTAAAAGCAAACACTACAGGTGCTGACAACACAGCAGTTGGTTATAAATCTTTAAATGTAAACACTACAGGTACTCAAAACACCGCAGTAGGTGCTTTAGCTTTAGATGCTAATACTGAAGGCGATAATAATGCTGCATTTGGTTATGGAGCTTTAGGTGCTAATACTACAGGTATTACTAATACTGGATTAGGTTCAGGTGCTTTATTTAGCAATACTACTGCATCTAATAATACTGCTGTTGGTACAAATTCTTTATTGGCAAATACTACAGGTGATGAAAACGTAGCTGTAGGTGCAAACGCTTTAGATGCTAATACAACTGGAGCAGACAATACTGCAATAGGAAGAAGTGCTTTAGGTGCTAATACTACAGCAGATAATAATACTGCTGTTGGAAGACGTGCTTTGTTTTCAAACACTACAGGTACTCAAAATACTGCTGTAGGTTCTTTAGCCTTAGATTCTTGCACTACAGGCAACAATAACACTATTGTTGGTTATGATTCAGCATCATCACAAACAACTGCAAGTGCTGTAACAGCATTAGGTGCATCGGTATTAGGTAGTAATACAGGAAATGAAAATACAGCAATAGGTGCTTTTAGTATGGGTTCTAATACTAGTGGTAACAACAATACAGCAGTTGGTGTAAGTTCTTTAGCAGCAAATACTACAGGTGCTGACAACAATGCTTTCGGTTCAGGTGCTTTAGCTGCTAATACAACTGCTAATGATAATAATGCTTTTGGTAGAGGAGCTTTAGCAGCAAACACTACAGGTAGTGCTAATGTGGCTATGGGTCATGTTACTTTAGATGCAAATACAACTGGTAGTAATAATACCGCTATAGGTAGAGCAGCATTATCAGGAAACACCACAGCTTCCAATAATACAGCAGTTGGTTACAATTCTTTATTAGCTAACACTACAGGTTCTGAAAATACTGCAGTTGGAAGATTGTCACTTGATGCAAATACAACAGGCGCAGATAATACTGCTGTAGGTAATGGAGCTTTAGGAGCAAACACTACAGCAAGTAACAACACAGCAGTAGGTAGTGCTGCTTTAATATCAAACACTACAGGTACTCACAATACTGCAGTAGGTAAAGATTCTTATGCAAGTTGCACTTCAGGACATTCAAATTGTGGTCTTGGTTTTGAGGCTGGTCAAGCAATAACTACTGGTGCTGAAAATATACACATTGGATATCGTGCAGGAGACCATAGTGTAAGTCATACAACAGGTTCTAGATGTGTAATTATAGGTGCTTTTGCTGATGCAGGTACAAGTGGTGCTACCGATGCTCAAATTCTTGGATATGATATTACTGGTTCAGGTGGTTATACAACTGTTGGTAGCGGTTCTTCTGACATAAGGGCTCAAAATGGTGTTGCTACTTGGTCAACTGTTTCAGATGAAAGAGTTAAAAAAGATATTACAGATGCAACAGCAGGATTATCTTTTATTAACGATTTAAGACCTAGAACTTTTAAATATAAGAACAAAGGAGACATACCTGAAGGATTTAAAGGTTATGAAGAAGGCTCTACAGAACCATATAAATTCTCAACGACTGAGCATGGTTTTATAGCTCAAGAAGTTAAAGCAGTTATAGATAATCATTCTGAAATTGCTGATGGATTTAAAATGTGGTCTGAAAGAGAAACAGGTCAACAAGAAGTTGCAGAAGCAGCACTTATACCAATTCTAGTTAAAGCTTTGCAAGAAGCTGATGATAAAATAGAAGCATTAACAACAAGAATAGAAACCCTAGAAGGATAATTTAAAAGGAGAATAATATGGCACAAACAGTAAGCGAAGTCTTAACAGCAGCAATGGATAGCGTAAACTTAATTAACGGAGTAAACGTTGGAACTTGGGATGTTGAAGGTATGGAGCAATCAGAAATTAACGATATGGTACAAAGAAACGTAGACCACTTGGAAATCGTTTTAGCGTATGCACCTGTTGATGAAGATGATGATACTCCAGATGTAGCTGGTAGTTCAGATGATAAAACATCTTATACAGACGCTATTACAACTGGTAAAGCATACATCACAGCTAACTAATAAGTATGGAACTAACACCTTATTTATTTTGGAATATATTTATAACCTTGGTGTTGGCACCAATCCTTTACAGTATTAGACAGAACTCTGAAGAGACTAAAAGACTTGATATACTTTTAAATAAAACTCGTGAAGAGTTAGCAAGAGAGTATGTAACTAAGACAGAATTAAAAAATGACTTTGATGTCCTTATAAGTAGGATAGATAAATTAGGTGAAAAGCTTGACAAACTGTTCGAAGTCAAGTAAAATAGGTATATAACTATGGCAAGAAAAAAACAACAACAAAAGAAAAGATTAAAAAAATATCAAGGTAAGTATGTTACTGCTGATAGGTTAGATATGTCTAAAGGTGGTAGAGTACAGAAAGCTGTAGGTGGACCTAATTCTAAATTTGATATGGACAAAGGACAAACCAAATATAATGATTATATGTCTATAGGTGGACCCGGTGGAAGTTACGGTGGTTACGGGGCTGGTGAAAGTGAATCTCAAAAAAGAGCCAGAGAAGCAGCACAAAAAGCAGCAGAAGAAGCTGCAAAAAAAGCTGCAGAAGAAGCTGCAAAAAAAGCTGCAGAAGAAGCTGCTAAAGCTGAAACTGAAGCTAAGAAAACTGCACAACAAGATACAGCTAGACAATCTGCAGAAGCTGCTGCAAGAGGTGAAGTTCCAGAAGCTGCACAAATACCACAAGCTGAACAAGTTGGTTATCAAAGAGATGCACAAGGACAATTACTTTTAGATGACCAAGGAAATCCTATTCCTTTAAGAGAACAACAAGTTACAGAAATGGACCCTGTTACTAGGGCTAGAACTGATATACAAGCTAGAGGTCAAGCTCCAGAAGCTGTAGCAACTTCACAAGCTGCACAAGCTGATACAACTATTGGACAAGATATACAAGCTGGGAGAATAGAAGATGTAGCTACTGTAGCTGATAAAGATGTTGATGTTCAAGCTGCAAGAGAAAGACAAGCAAGACGTATAGAAGATGTAACTCCCGGAGAAATAACAGCAGGTGTTAGATTTGCAACTGTTGATGAGTTACAAGCTGAAGCTGCACAAGCTCAAACTATTGATGATGTTTTAGGACCAGATAACGATTATTTAGTAAAAGAAGTTGAAGGAGAAGACGTTACAGTTGCTCCTACTCCAGATGCAGAAAGGTCAGAACGTGAAACTATATTAGGTGAACCAGCACCTCCCGGTGTTGCTGCTGCTATTAACGATACAGTTGGTTATACTGCTGCTAAACAAAGACCTGTAAAAGGTAAAGCTGCTCAAGGTGCTGCTGCAGATATGATAGCACAAACTGCAGACTTACCACCAGATATAGCTGCTGCAGTTGTACAAGACCCTGCAACAGTTGAAGCTCAAATAGATACACAACCTGTAGAAGTTCAAGCTGCAGTTGCTGCATTACCACAAGAAGCTTTAGTATCTTCACAAATGGAAACATTGTTAGGAGGTATGGAAGACGGTGAAATACCTATGTGGGCTAGACCTGCTGTTGATGCAGTTAATGCTGGATTAGCTAGAAGAGGTATGAGTGTTTCTACAGTAGGTAGAGATAGTTTATTTAATGCTATTATTCAAAGTGCCTTACCAATGGCACAAAGCAATGCACAAGCACTTCAGGCTAGAGCAGCTCAAAACTTAAGTAACGAACAACAAGCTAACTTACAACAAGCTACACAAGAACAACAATTAAGATTACAAAACTTATCTAATAGACAAACTGCTGCAAGTCAAACAGCTCAAATGTCTCAACAGATGAGAGTTATGCAAAGTCAGTTTGACCAACAAGCTGTAATGACAACTGCTGAACAACAACAACAAACAAGACTGGCTAACTTACAAAACGAACAACAAGCTGCTTTAGTACGTTCTCAAAACCAACAGCAAATGAATATGCAAAATCTTGGTAATGAGCAACAGTTAAACATGGCAGAGCTTCAAATAGAAGCACAAGTTGAAGGAGCTAATCAAGCTGCAGAGAACCAAGAGAAAATTGCAGAGATGCAAATTGCTGCTGACTTCCTTGCTAAGAATGCTGGATTTAAACAGCAAATGGATTTGGCTAATTTAACTAATGACCAACAAATGAGGTTGGCTAATTTATCTTCAAGAAACCAAGCAGCTAGTGAATTATTAAGTAATGCTGAAAAAATAGAACTTGCAAATCTTAATAAGACTATGCAAACTAATCAGTTACAAGCACAGTTAGCTCAACAAATGGGTATAGCTCAACTTAATGTTGACCAACAATCAGCTATACAAAATGCTACAACTAAAGCTAACATGGACATGGCTAAGTTTTCAGCAGCTCAACAAGTTGAATTAGCTAATAGTAAGTTTATGCAGACAGTAGCTCTTACTGATATGAATGCAGAGCAACAAGCTATTATGCAAAATGCTACAGCTATGGCTTCAATGGATTTAGCAAACTTATCTACAAGAGAAAGATTAGCTGTACAAAATGCACAAAACTTTTTAGCTATGGATATGGCTAACATGAACAATGAGCAACAAGCTAATATGATGAAAGCTCAACAAGAACAACAAAGGTTATTATCTGACCAAGCTGCAACTAATGCTGCTAAACAATTTAATGCTGCTAGTGAAAATCAAACTAATCAGTTTATGGCTAGTTTAGCTGCACAAATAGAACAATCTAATGTAGCTCAAACTAACGCAATGGCACAGTTTAATGATTCACAAACTAATGCTGCTGCAGCTAGAGATGCTAACAGAGCTGCTGATGTTGAGAAATTTAATACTCAACTTGCAGCACAGATAGACCAGTTTAATGCTAATCAAGATTTTGCAAGAAATCAGTGGAATGCACAGAACCAAGCAGTAGTAGAACAATCTAATACTCAATGGCGTAGAAATATGAATACTGCAAACACTGCAATGCAAAATCAGATTAATGCACAAAATGCACAGAATGCATTTGCTATGTCTCAAACAGCTCAATCATTCTTATGGCAAGAGTTAAGAGACCAAGCAGATTATGATTTTAGAAATAGTGAAAATGAAAAGAACAGAATTGCACAGCTTGTAAATACTGCATTAGCTTCAGACCCTTCTAAGTATGGTGGAAGTGTTTCAAGTATTGAAGCATTAATAGGTGCAATAACTGGAGACTTATTCGCAAGTTAATTAGGAATTTATTATGGGATTATTTAAAAAGTTAAAAAAAGCATTTAAAAAAGTTACAGGTGCTGTAAAAAAAGTAGTAAAAAAAACAATTAAAGGAGTTAAGAAAGTAGTTAAAAAAATTAGCTCTAGTAAAGTTCTTAAAGCTTTAGCAATTGCTGCTGCAGTCGTAGTCACGGGAGGGGCAGCCATAGGAGCCTTTACCGGAGGGGCTGGTGTAGCTGGAGCTACAAAACTTGGACAGTTTGCTAATTGGGCTATGAATGCAAGTAAGACTGTAACTAGTGGTTCTTTATTTGGTAGTGCTGCTGGTAAAAAAGGAGTTGCAAAATTTTTAACTCAAGCAGGAAACTTTGCTACTAAAACTGTTGCTAAACCTTTTGGTGCTATAGGAACTACTGCAGGTAATATTGCTGCAGGAGTTACAGACTTTACAGGTCTTACAACTGAAGCAGGTAGAACAGGATTAAGTGCAGAAGAACTTAGTTACTTTAAAGAAGGAGATATTTTTACAAAAGAATATGGCACAAAAGCTACTGTTAAACCCGGATTCTGGCAATCAGGAGCCGGTGAAGTTATTAAAAGCGTAGGAACTGGAGTAGCTACTCAAGTAGCAACTGGAGCAGCAATGCAATACATACAAGGAGACCCTGAACAAAGAGGTTCAATGTCTGGTGCAGCTTATGAAGGTGCAGAGTTTATGGACCCTTTAAAAGTTTATGCAGCTCAACAAGGCATTAATACAGATAGTATTTATCAACATATGATGTATGGTAATGCAGACCCTAGTACTATGTATGGTAACGAATTATATAGACAACAAACAATTGGAGTAGCATAATGGGTACACCTAAAAGACAAGCTAATCCTATAGTTTCATCAAATTTAAGTGAAGCTGCTGGTCAAATTGTATTAGACGGATTAGATGCTGGATTTGATATAGAAGATATAGCACCTGATAAAGGTACCAAAATAAGAGGTGAATCTAAGTTTAGTCAAGAAAATTTAGATGAACTTGTAAGCTTGTCAAATAGAGGTGGACCTATACCGGGACAAAGCTTGACAAGAGATACAGAAAATCCTTATCCTTGGGAAACTCCACCAGATTTTACAAATCCTAGAGAAGCTTTAGATGATATTGTAGGTTCTTTAATGCAACCTGAAGCTATGAAAAATATTGTTTCTGCTTTAGCTCAAGGTGCAGCAGTTGCAGATTTAGGGACTGCTATATTATATGCAAAGTTTAACGAAGGTAAAATAAATCCTGATGTTATGATGATGTTAGCCGAACCAGTTATGTACACTATTATGGCTATAGGTGAAGAAGCTAACATTAAATATAATATAGAAGGTAATGACTTAGACGAACTTGATGAAGAAGATGAGTTAGAAGATGGAGATAATAAATTAAATGAATTTAGAAACGCATTAACAGATATTAAAAAAGGAGCTACTAAAAATATAGAGTCTTCTAAGATTGATACTAATGTAGTTCCTGAAAGTATATTAGCACAAGTAAAAGAAAAAGGTCCAGAGATAAAAAGTTTATTAAGTAAAGGAGAAGAGTAATGGCTATAGAAGATTATTTTAAAGGTAGTAGTCAAGCATACGGTCAGTTAGCTGGTTCGTTATTAGCTGGTAGAAGAAAAGAAGATAAGGAAGAAGCTAAAAGAGCTTTATTAGCTTCTATAGTTATGAACACTTTTGGAGCTTTACAAAACCAACAGAAGCAAAGTATTATTGATTCTTCTAATGATGTTAAAGATAAGTATCAAGATATTTTTGATAACAATAAAGAAATATATAATAAAAAATCACAAGCTAGAGCAGATTATTTAAGTTATAAAGAAAATCCTGATTCTTATATTGAGAAAAAAGCTTCTGAATTATTTAATCAAGATTTAGAATTACAAGCTCAATTAGGAACTAATCCTTATTCAAGGATAAGTAGAGCAGATTTAACTCCTGAAAGTTATGAATCTGCGATGTCACTTTTAGATGAAAAAAGAAAAGAAGCTAAAGCATACATAGAAGCTCAAGCTGGAAATGCAGCAGTAACTACACAAACCTTTACAAAATTTAATCAAGCAGCTAAAGAAGAATATCAAGCTGCATTAGCTGCAGTAGAAGATGACCCTTATAAACAAGGACTTATTAAATCTGCATTTAGTAAAATTTTTGGTGTTGGTGAACAAAAGAAAATGGAACTTTTAAAAACTTTAGAAGATGCAAAAGCTAAAAGAGTTCAACAAGAATCTACAATACCTTATATGGAGACTGTTAAAGGTAGAGAAGAATTAATAAATAAAGAAATTGAAGCAGGTAAAAATAAAGCAGTAAAAGATAGTTTTTTCTATGAAACAAAAACTTTAAAATTAGAAAAAGATAATAAAGCTATTTTAAAATCTATAGAAGATGCACAGTTTAAAAATATAATGGAAGGCTCACAAGAAGCAAAAGAATTAGAAGATAATATTATTTCTGCATATAGAAGAGGTTTAAAAGTTAGTAAAATAAAAGAACTTGATGAAATACAAGAAAATAATCTATCAGACTTTGTTTCTACGTTTACTAAAGTAGAACGTATCAGAGAAGATGCTCCTAACATGGACCCAACAGATTTCTTAACAGTTAAAGAAAGAGACTTATATGATTTAGGTATGGGTATAACTAGAGATGAAATGAACGCTACAGAAGAAATAAGAAACAAAGACAATAGATTAGAAGTTGTTTCTCAAATAAATTCAATAATAGGTCAAGAAACTGAAGCTAGTAAAAAACTTTCTATGATAGACGGTGACTTTGGAACAGACGGTCAAGATGCTACAGGTTTATCTAGTGTTTATGTTAGTAATGTCATAAGAGCTAAAACACACCTTATGAACAAATATGATATGGATGATATAGAAGCTTTACAAACTGCGATGGATATGCAATTAGAGGGAGTTTCTATAGGAGCCGGAGGTTCTAAAGAAGATTATAATAGAGGTTGGTTAAGAAGACAGTTTACTTTACAAGAAAAAACTCACGGTATTGAATATGTAAATCCAGACGTAGAAAATTTACCAATTATACCAGATACAGCTAATGTACATGCTCAAAATTTAAACGAGTATAGATACTTACAAAATAGAACTTATATAGATGATGAAGGAAATAAACAAACTTTAAGACCTGATAAAGTTGGTAAAGAATATACTGTAGATGATGAAGACTTTACAGTTTCGTTTGTTGTTCAACAAATAAATGATACTTTAAAATGGGTTCCATCAGTAACTTATAAATAAGGATTAACCTACATGCCTACTACATTTGGAGACCTTAGTAAATACAAACAAAATAGTAACGCATTTACTGTGTCTAGTTATGTTCCTCAACAAAAATACACTCTTACTGATTTAAGAAAAGATGAAGAGTTTAATAAAGTAACAGAAAGATTTTTAACATCTTTAGGAGAAGGAGAAACTGTTGGAGATTTATTTGGTTATTTTAGAGGTACTGACTATAATTTAGCTGATGCTACTAGAATGGTTTTTGATAGTGGTAAATTTACTGACCAACAAAAAACAGATTATCAATATCTTCGTAGTAAATTTGATAATGCAGATGTAGGTGGTTTTGGTGAATGGGTACGTGCAGGTGCTAATGTTACTAAAGAAATTGTAACAGACCCTACCATGATAGCTAGTGCTTTACTTGTTCCTTGGACAGGAGGAACTTCTGCTGCAGCTCGTATAGCTGCTGGTAAAGCTGTACAGTCTAGTTTAAAAAAATTAGCTAATAAAGAAATAGCTGAAGGTGTTGCTAAAGGAGTAGCTAAACTTCCCGGTCAAAAGATAAAATCTCCTATGAGTAAAAATGCTAAAACCGTTGCTGCTAGTACAGAAGGTTTTATTTATGGCAGCACTGCAAACTTTACTAAACAACATGCAGATGTAAATACTGATAGAAGAGAAAAAGTAAGTCCTGAAGAAAGTTTAGCTATGGGAGCTGTAACTGCAGCTATTCCTGCTGTTTTAAGAGGAGCTGGTGCAGGATATACAAAGTTTAATAAGTCTATAGCTGATAGAAGAGCTGCAATAATTGATGGTAACGAAGACTATAAGTTAGGTACTATTGATAAAGTAATAGAAAAAACAGATGCTATAGTAGACTATGTTACACCTAATATGAGAAAGCTTACAGGTTTTGTAAATAAACCTACTTCTTTACTTTTAGATAAAATGGAAGCTTCTCCAACACTTAACAAAGTTGTAAAATATTTTAGATATGATGCAGCTAGAAGCATAACTGCAAAAGATTATGATATAGCTAAAAAAGTTTCAAATAGAAGTTTTTATGAAGATGTCAACTCCTTGATAGGTTTTAGAAGTGAACAGTTAAGAGCTATTTTAGACCCGTTAAAAACTAAAGGCACAGTTACAGTTCCTAAATTAGGTTCAAGAGATTCGTTTTTTAAAATCCCATTTAAAGATGCTCCTAAAGCAGAAACACAAAGTTTTTTTAAACGTCAAAGAATTGCAGACAATGTTAATGATGCACTAGCTTATTACTTAAGAACAGGCAGGAAAACTGTAACAGTTGATGGAAGACAAATTAAATTAGAAAAAGCTTTTAACTTAACAGATAAAACAACAGACGATGTAATAACAGCCGGTCAAAGCATTAAAAAACTAATGACTGAAATTAGAAACGATGCAAAAAGAGAAGGTTTAGAAATTGGTTTAATAAAAAATTATTTACCTAGGGGTTTTTCTTATGGAGATGTTAAAACTGAAATAAGAAATTTGGATAAAGGTATAGAAGGTAAGTTAGTTAAAGAGTTAAAAGCTAAAGAAGGTTTAAAAACTAATGATGAAGTTAGAGAGTTATTAGAAGAAATAATTAATCCTTCTACAGTAACTGGTAAAAGTTATACTGAACTAGCAACTATTGGTAAAGGAGCTACCAGAGGAGCATATTTTTCAAAACGTACTCCCGGTCTAACAAAAGAGAGAACTCTTAAAAACATAGATGAAAATAATATTCTTGATTATTTAGACAATAATGTTGAAAATTTATTAAATGATTATATACATCAATCTTCTAGTTTTATTCAAAGAAAAGCTGGGTTAGGAGAAGATTTAGATGAGTTTATAGTAAGATTTATAAATCCTATAAAAGAAGAATTAGCTGCTAAAGGAAAAAAACTTACATCAGAAGAATATAAAAGATTAGAAGATATTTATTTAGTTACCACTGGTCAAGTTCAACAAATAGATAATGTAATTGGTAGAACTTTATCAGACATTGCTGTGGTTGGAAACCAATTAGCTTTACTTCCTCTTGCTACTATAACCAGTTTATCAGAAGTAGCTGTTCCTTTAGTTAGAGGAGCAGGTAAAAAAGCTTTTCAAAAAGGTAAAACAGAATCTGGTGTAGATAAAGGAGGAATAAGAATACTCTGGGAAACTGCAGGAGACTACAGAAAAATGTGGTGGAATGATGTAGTTAAAAAAGATATTGCAGATGCTAGACCAGAATCTTTAAAAGAGTTAAACAGATTTAACAGAGCTATGAATAGAGCTGGAGAAGATAGGTCTCTTGCTATGTATGGTCAAGGTTTTGGAAGACGTGCAACTCAAGCACAAAATAAATTTTTTAAAATAAACTTATTACATGACTGGACAAGATTTGTACAACTTACAAGTTTTAATGTTGGTAAAGCTAAGATGTATGAAAACTTACATGAACTTGCTACAAATAAAAGTATTTCTGCAAAAAGAAAAATAAGACTTACTAACGAATTAAAAGAACTAGGTATAGATGTAACAGCAGGTAAAAGATGGGTTCAGTCTGGAGGCAAAGCTTCTGGTAAATTTTATGATGAAAACTTTTTACCTAGTGCTGCAAGATATGTAGATGAAGTTATCATGAACCCTACTGCTGCAGCTAATCAGAAACCTTTATGGCATTCAATGCCAAGTACAAGATGGGCTTTTGGTTTAATGGGATTTCCTACTGCTTTTAGTAATACTGTATTAAAAAATGCAGCTAGAGAAGTAGCTAAAGATGTTAGAGGTAAAGAGTTTGTAGGAACACCTCAAGTTTTATCAGGTGTTACTGCTATGACAGCTATAGCTATGTTTGGTAATACTCTTAGAAGTAAAGGTCAAAATTTAGAAGACCTTGAAAGTGGTGAAAAAGATATAGGAGATGAAGTCTTAGATGCTGCAGTTAGAACAGGTTTATTAGGACCGACTGAACAATTATATAGAACTCAAAAAGGTTTAGAATATGATAATTTTATAAGGTCTGTTACTCAAAGATTTACAGGTCCTGCGGTTGATGACATATTAAGATTATTTGATGATTGGACAGGTCCATTAACTTTTGCAGTTGATGAAGTTCCGGGCATTGCTTTGTTAAGAAGTACAAATCCTGAAGCTTATAAAGAAATAAAATCTGCTGCTAGAGAAGCTGATAAAGCTTTAGGTCTAACTAGAAAAACAAAAACTAAAGAAGAAAAAGAAGAAGTTTATATACCTTTATATTCAACAGGCGGAATAGTAAGACAACAATATTTTAAAGGTGAAGAAGTTTCAAAAGATTTTCCAGTTACAGATGTTAAAGAAACAGCAGCAGATAGAGTTGACCCTTTTACAGGACAACCTTATTCTGACCAAATGGCTAGACTTGGTTTGGCTACTGGAGGAGGAGTATTATTTTCAAAAATAATAGATGATATTAGAAAAAAAGTACCAGCAGAAGCTAGAATATATTTTGATAAAGTAATAAAACAAAATAAAAATCCTATTAATGAATCAGATTTTACTCAAGAAGAATATAATAATATTAAAAATCATTTTAAACAAACTTTAATTAATGACATAAAAAGCGGTAAACTTACATTTGATAAAGAGGGTAATGCACAATATATTAGAAAAAATAATAAGGGAAATACTTTTACAAAACCTTTTATTAGTGGATATACTCCAATTAAAAGAAAAGCTACAGAATTTGAAATAGCAATGGGAATGGAGCCAAAAGCTAATGATGGTAGTGTAAAAGATTTTACAAATGTTTTTGGAGATGCATCGTATAGTTTTAAAAAAGATAACTATGAAAATGCAACTGCAAGTATTAATGATGTCTATGATTTTAATTTTGAATATGGTGGAGGTTTTAATCCTAAAGATAATGAAAAAGCTGGATTTTTTAACACTATAAATAGAAGAAAATATCAAGGATTATTAGTACAAGCATTAGACCCTTTAGAAGTTATTAAAGGAAATCTAAATAGCTTAAGACCTTTTGCTGAAAGATATGCTGCTTTTAGATTACCAGATGAAAAAACTGCAAAAAAATTAGAAAAAGAATATTCTCCTATAAATGTAAAAGTTGATATACCTATAAAAGATATATTTACTAAAGAAGAATATGATTCTTTATTTGTAAAAAATTAAAATGTTTTTCAAGAGGAAGAATAAAATGGATATAGAACTTTGCAAAGCTGAAATAAAGCGACACGAAGGTGAAGTGTTAGAAATTTATATGGATAGTCTAGGCTATAAAACTTTAGGAGTTGGACACCTTTGCCAACCTAACGACCCTGAATATAACTGGGAAGTTGGCACACCTGTCAGCCAAGAAGTTGTAGATATGTATTACGAGGATGACTTTGAAAAGCACTACAAGGAAGCTATAC
>Ga0208645_1002218_pt1 | contig 15756 bp, 16 predicted proteins | sample VirMetDEL_Sep_01_FD_184519 | JGI IMG/M metagenome (GOLD analysis project Ga0208645, IMG submission 184519) | Aqueous microbial communities from the Delaware River and Bay under freshwater to marine salinity gradient to study organic matter... | ecosystem: Environmental > Aquatic > Marine >... | reverse complement strand
TATGCCCAAAACTTCCGCTATCTCACGGTTGGTGCAGTGGATACTTGCTAGGTTCTCAATTAGTTGTGTGTCAATTTTGATTGCGGGTCTTCCGCCCTTGTTCTTTGCCTGTTTGTTTGCCTGATCAGTCATCAGTTTGCCCTCCTGTGTTTTATGGGCTCAGTAGCCCCCAACTGCTTTACAGTTGTTGATTTTCCACTTTTACTCTGAAATGTCTCACAAAAGTACGGCTGGCCGCTGTTGTGATCTGACATTCCACAGCGTATATGGTTCCTGCCGTGCCACCAGTGAGATTCACTGTGCTGGTAGTGTTGGTGTGGCTGAAATAACTGCCACCTATTGCATTGCTCATCGAGAGACCTGATTGAACTTCATAGGCCACACTGGAAATAGTGTCTGCGCCTGTGAGCACACCTGACCAATCTATTGTGTAGTCTAGTGTGGCATCTGGGTCTTTGATAATGTATGCACCTTGCGTGTCTTGTAAGAATCCTGTTTTGCTCATACTGTTATTTATATAATTCCGTGTAGTTGTCCCTGTGACAATGCAAAATTATCTCTGTGACTGTGGAAATTGTCTGGTGATTTGATGATCTTAATCCTAAATGTGCCAGCATACTGACGACCTTGATTGGTGTTCACACGGTATCTGAACTGATATGTGCCAGCCATGGTCTCATCCAGCACTTCTATGAATTGGAATATGGCGTAATGGTTGTCACCTTCGTTGGTGAAGCCAGATCTCACAAATGTGCCACCTGGTATCGATCCACCTGCCGCAATCACTTGGTCATCCAGTTCAAATGACACCTTGGCGCAGTCAGTTATGTTCTCCCCTGCGGCCAATTGGTCTCTGTAGTTGATGGCCAGATCCACCATACGGAACTTCATGTCATTGAATGATCCGCCGAATGGATACTGTGTGTATGTGTTGTTGTTGTGTGGTCCCAGTTCTATCACAAAGTATAAACCCGTACGGTCCCTACCCCATGCTGTGTTGGTTGTGTCAATCATATTTCAATCTCACTCCCATTGTTCTAGTTTCTGTTTCTGCCTGCACAGTTCTGTCGCTGTGTGCTGTCGCAGTCCTTGTTTGATCATCTACGGTTGCAGTCCTGTCGCTGTGTGCTGTCACTCGCCTTGTGACAGGTTCAAATATGATGGTATGATAAGCCAATGGTGCTGAGAACACAGTGGCTATAGAAACTTTAGCGAATGCCCAATCCAGGTCAAACTGATTTTGGCTCAACAGCAGTTGTGGATCTGCCTCAGTGGCGAATGCTATGTTTTGATCATCATATTCTGCGATCCTACGCACTGTGACACCTGGTGCGATTGGATTACCACTTAAATCTCTTATGTCATCATGGAAGTTGTGGTGTATCTTTCCAGTGTTTGGGTCAATTGTCTGTGCACCTCTTGGAAAGAACTTAAAGATTAATCTTTGATCCACAAACATCGTAAATCTTGTTGGATCTGCTGTGACTGAGAATGCTGTGTCTATGCTGTCTATGTCTGCGTTGATGAACAATCCACCGGTGGTGCTCATTGAGAATGAGTTGCCGATGGTGTCCACTTCACCCCTTATTATCACACCCACAGTCAATAGACCTTTGGTGAATGCACCATTGATGTTATCTATCTCAGCATCAATCGTGACACCTGTTCCTGCGTCAGCACTTGCGTATGTGGCTGACACATCTAGGTCAATTGACAACAGACTTCTCAGTGGGTTGGATTCAGCGGTCTGTGTGAATTCAATGTCAAATGCTGTGTCAGATATCCTTAAAATTCCACCTTGGAACTGTTCAGTGAAACTCACTGCCATGGTGTCCACTGTGTTCTCAATGATCACACCGCCTGACACTGACATACTGGATTCAACTGGTTGTGTATCAATCTCTGCTTCAATTATCACCGTGGCCAATGTGGTCACATCTGTGGTCACATCAAATGATTCTGGCGTGCCCGTCTGAGGCAACACCATGATGTATCTGTGTCTCACAAATGTGTTCTCAAAACTGCTGATGGCTGGATGTATGTTGGCCAATCTCACTGTGGTGTTGGCCACATCTGCGTTCTGTAAGCCATTGATAGAGTTCACAAAGTAGTTGATCACTGGTGTGTCATCATCTGCCGTGTATCTGTCATGGTCAGTGTTGATCAGTGTGACAGGAGCACCACCTATTATGGTACTCACATTGGTGTTTTCAGCCAAAACTGAGCCATTTGCGGCCAATATCTGTAGATCTGTCTCAAGGTCAGCACTTGGTCCTGTCAATGACACTATTGACACATTGCTGGTTGCGGATGGTGTCACTGTTGTGGCGTTGTCATCCCAAACATAGGGATAGCCTGATCCTGGATATATTGAACCGCTAAAATCAGTACCTGATGGCCATTCACTTGCAATACTCTGTCGTCTGTAATAGCCCTGTGTCTCTACCTGTATGGTGCCACCGCTCCTAGATATATATAGATCTGGTCCTGTCTCAGCTGATATTGTTGTTTTTGATTCAATATATGTTTTGCTAGGAAAATTGGGTGCAAATGGTTCAGTTGTGGGTATCAGACCATAGTGATAGAATGCTTTCAAGTTGTCAGCATCATCTAAATCTATGTATCTATCACGGAAATAAACACTGTATATGGGTGCATTTGTGGTATCTGAATTTGTTATTGTCTGTGTATTATGATTGTATGTACAACCTACCAACAGACTGGCATTACTGATATATGTTGGTACTGTAAGTTCTTGATAAACTATAAAATCATGTGTGGATGTTATGTCACGCCCATTGACATACAAGTGACCACGATAATATTTTGGACCAGTGTTACCAGGATCAAAAGAAAAACTTGGTGTTGATCCATTGTATTTGACTGGATAATATGCTAGAGTGTCTGCTTTGTCATCTGGACCATAGCTTGAAAATGTTATGTTATTCCAACCAGTACTCAATTCACTGGTGTTAAATGATAGATTGATGCTTGGATCTAGTTGTATAGTTGTTTGGCTACCACCAATTGTTAAGTACATACCCCTTGCTGTGTCTGTGGTCGCTGAAAGGTCTGCTATCTCAAACAGTGTCTGTTTACCTGATGCTGTTGTGCCATCCCAATGGAACCAAACACTACCAGTAACTCCATCAAAGAATCCAGCTGAATATTCAGTTAAATTTGATAGCAATGTCTCACTGCCATCAGAATCATCATGATATGGTGTTGTGTCATCTGTGTAACCAGCATTAATCTTTCTCCACCTAGAATCAGTGGCAAAGACCGCGGATCCATTGTCAATGTCATATCCTGACACATTCGCTGTCGTGGGGTTTTCCGTGTTCTGTGCGTTGGTACTATCTATTATGCCTATGGCTGTGGTTGATCCTGCCACCAACAGATTGCTGGGCAATGTGATCTCAAGATCACTGAACTGTAATCTTGTGTCTTTGATTATGCCTGTGTCAGTGCTCGCAGTGTTGTTGATCACCCCAGATATGTTGCTGTCTATCCAATCACTGAAGGCCCTGGTTGAGCCTGTCACAGATATCCTTGCCTGTATGTTGCTGACGGCTATGTTGGCGTTGTCACTCTGTAGTTCCACATCAATGATGCCTGAATCAAACGCAAAGTCATTGAGTGTTGCTGAATAGTTCTGGTCTGTGCCCACACTGATTGCTTGGCTGGCTGTACCACTGGTCACAGTGAGGTATTCAGCCACACCTGATATGAATGTGACATCAAAATTAATTTCTAGATTGGTTTTTACCTGTGTGGGATAGTAGTCAGCAAAGTCAAAACGCACAGTGACCTTTTGATCTGAATCTAAAGTTTCTGCTTCGTACTGAACTGCCTGTTGCTGGGGTTTGAACTCACGGATGTAGTCATCTGGTATGTAGTCTTCCTGTATGTATAACACCGTGGCCTGTGGATATTGGTTCCAATCTAGGACTTTTTCCCAGTCGTGTGTCTGTGTGTGTTGACCTGCCGTGCTGGATCTTTTTACTGCACAAGGTGTCCGGTATTCAGTGGTGTGTTGCCTAGTCTGATCGCTGGTTATCACATGGTGGCCAAAATCACCTGTGATATTTGCTGTTAAGTTTAAAGCACCTGCGGAGACTGTGGCCATTTAACCGTCTCCTTATTCATCTTTGATGTAAGTTTTACCAGTCAGTTGCTCAATATCTCTGATCATTTCTTCCATATTGATTCGCACTGTTTTACCTGTTTTTACATTTTTTGAGAAGTATTCCCATTCACCTTGAGCATTGTGTGGTGAAATTTGTGTTTCGTTGCCTGCGGCATCTTTGACAAAAACTTCTGCTGTGCCTGACACATCTTTGGCATAGATCCAACCCTTGTCTGTTGTGGTTGTGGGTGTGCTCACTTCATCTAACTGAATGGCTGTTTTTGCATTAATTTCATCACCAATTTCCATTTTGACAGAACCTGATGTGCTACCTGTTGAAGTAGTTAAGAACTGCCACTTACCGCCTCTTGCTGATGCTGAGTGGTCTTCATTGGCTACCAATATCAATTCACCCACAGGAGCAAAAGCACCATAGTAAGCACCAGGTGTGTCTGCATCTCCATTCCAACCTGATCCCAAGAAGTTGAATATTCTGTCATTGTTGTTTAGGAAGTCTTTGTTGCCAGCACCATCATCTCTGTTTCTGTGTGCCCATATGTTTGGATAACCTGTGTTGGATTTGTGACTCCACAAGTTTAATCCTGTATATGAACCATTGGATTGAATGTCTAGACCTTGTCCAAACACTGTGCCAGGACCAGCACCTAGATCTGGATTGTTGCCTTGTGTGAAATTGTGAATGATCATACCCTCTGCAGAGTATTGCTCTACCACATCTACATTTAATTCCATAGTGTCTGGAGCATTCTGTGTTGCGGCTGTGGCAGTTTCTGATGTTGAATTTTTAAATTTCAATAGTGTGGCTGAGTTGTTTGCGGCACCTGTGTTGTCATCATCTCTGTAGTTCAATGAAAGAGTTGATTTGCCTGCTTCCAAGGTCAATTCATATTGAGCAATTCTCTGTGATATGCCTGAGTGTGCTGTGCTACCACCATCACCTTCATCAAATTTTCTGATCACCAAAGAAGTGTCATAGTCACCTGATTGTTTGCCACTGCTGGATTCTACCACAGCACCTGTGGCCGCTGTGCCTGTGATGCCTGAAAAGTTTTGAAACAAGGTCATTGTTTCATTGTATTCTGATGTGCCTGAATCTTTGTTTCTGAATTGAAACCTGTCTGCGGCCCTAATGTCAATGTCATCATTGGCCTGTAAGATAATGTCTTGTGCTACGGCTCTCACATTACTGCTGTTTGACTGTAATCTAACTTCACCTGAGTCTGATTCCATTTTTTGATCCCAGCTGTTAGTGTAGTATTTTACTTCTGAATTGTTTCTGTCAACTACAAGATAACCTTGCTCTGTGCTACCGCCACGGTATGATATTTTGGCATCTGTGCTAAATTCTGATCTTAACCATAAGTCACAACCATCTGATCCTCTGATCTGAAAGTCTGATCTTGGTCTGATTCTACCAGCACCATTTGAGGACATATTCAAGTCACCGTCTGTGGTTGCCACCGTGATGTAGTTTGAATACTGTGCATCTAAACCAGCGGTGCCAGGGTGATCCAACACAAGACCTGCTTTTAATTTAAAGTGTCCTGAACTGACATCCAGTGTGGCTGTGCTGTAACCTTCTGAATTGGCTGAATCTGGTGCTATTACCACATTGCCTGCTGAAACTGAAACTATGTTGTTGCCATTTACATCCAGATCCCCACCCAATTGTGGTGTTGTGTCTTCTACAACATTTAATAGACCTGTGTCTGTGTCCGAGTCGTTGACCCAAAGAGTGCCATTGTATTTTAGAACCTGACCATTTGTTGGTGATGTGATGGTCACATCTGCGTGTTCATTTAACACCTGTGATGTTAATGCACTCTGGACCTGTGTTGAAGTTTGGCCTAGGTCGTTGGACCATTGCACAAAACCTGAGGTTTCATTGTATTTCAAAACTTGGTCTGGACCTGGTGCTACATCTGTTCTTATCTTGAATTTTTCTGTGCCTGACGCATCTGACACCACAAGATAATCCGTGTTGATTTCTAGGTTACCTGAACTTGGTATCAAGGAATCACCAACAATCACATTGCCCGTTGTGGTCAGTGTGTTGACTGTGTAGTCATCTGAGTTGTCCAGTTCTGTGGCTGACACAGAGTTTGCTGGTAATACGCCAAGAGACACATTGGCCAGCTCGTCATTTAAATTTGTAAAGTTGGCATCCATTTCAGCAAATGTCAGTGCTGAGCCTTTGCCTGATCTTGTTACTATCGTGGCCATTGTGTTCTCCTTAGTCTAGTGTTATGGTCAATGAACCAGAATTTATCTGAAAGATATCTCCGGTTGTGACTTGCTTTTCTGTTGATAAAGCACCATAGAACATCAAGTTGCCCGCTGTGGATTGGTCATACAGACCAACATAGGTCACATTGGCTGGATAGTTGGCTGAAGCTTGGTTGAATGTCACAGTTGCGTTGGTTGAAACAGAAACAGTGTTGGCCACTTCTGTCACGGAACCAAATGTCACTGATTCTCTAGCATAGTTGTATCCTGATGTTGGTATCTCATTGGCACCCGAGTTGTCTTCCTGTGGGTTGCCTGTGTGCAGTGAAACATATACAGCAGATGGTGCCGTGTAGGCCGCGCCTGTAGTGGCCACATTCTGTAGTACATGGTTAAGCACTTTTTCTTCTAAATCATTACTTGCCGCGCTCATTGTGTGTCTCCTTTTCTTATATAAGAATCTTGTGTTAGTTTAAACTAACTGTATTTATACAATCAAAGTTTCTGTATGCGCCTGATGGTGGTTCTTGACACAGAATACTTTTCAGCCAGTTCTGCTTCTGAAAGATCACTACGAACTATGTCAATGACCTGTTTGGGCGTGAGTTTGTTGAAATGTGCCAATCTACCTGATCGCACATTTTCATTGATGTTCTCCTGCTGTGTGATGGCCTGTAAATGGGCGGGATTCACACATCTCTTACAGAAGCAGGTGTGGTGTATCACTGCACCCTCAGGTATCTCACCATGGTGGATCCTGTAACTGTACCTGTGTGCCTGCTCACCACGATATCTGCCATATTCAGCACTTGGGGTGCCGGTGAACAGAATGCAACCGTCCTGTGTGTAGCACCTGCGCCAGAAGTCCTCTGGAAATTGGAATCTTTTCTTTGACACAACCTCTCCTTTTGTGTATAAATACATTTGTATTGAAGGTTTTGTTTTTCTGACATGGACATTCAATGCTCCTTATCGATTATATGCCATAATTGAGACCCAGTGTTGTGCCAACAGCACTGGGTTTTTTCTTTTCTGTTATTGAGATCTACGCACACGCAATTGATGTATGGGTCCGATGGGCTGGGGTGCTCCCTGGCGTTGCCATTTGTGGATCAACCTGTGGCTGTGGCTCTGTATGCGTTGCCATTGGCTCTCAGTGACCCACTTGTACTCCCACCAGTCATCATAGTGTTCGTTGTTGGCCGCGATGGGATCAACTGCCCGGTATATCCAGAATTTTGATTCAGTCATGGCTTGCCTTTCTTTTGTTGTATTTAATAGGAATTGAAAAAGGCGACAGCCTTTTTGGTTGATTGCGTCAGCAATTGACCATCACTGACTGATCAACTGCTCCGCAGTCAATCAACAAATCACTTGCGTGATTTGTCAAATATCTCTCTCCAATTATGGAGATGTGAATGTATGTGTTAAATTTTAGTGTATCACTTGATCTTGATTGATTGGTCAGAGTCCACCTGTTTAAGGCAGACTCAAAACTTGATCTGTGTTGACAGTTCATTCGTCCAGTCTCTGATTCAGCAGTTGCGGGATTGCCTAAACCCTATGTGAGACGCTTTATTACGGTAGCAAGTGTAATCTACCAAGCAACATTGCTCTAGAATCTTGTTTGTGTCGTATGTCAGCAATCATACTATGATAATAATCACTCTTTCTTTCAGTGCTTCTTATCATTTGACGAGTGTATAGTCCCCTATACCTTTTCCTCAGCAGTATTACAGTCTGGCCTGCCAACCTTGTGTGCTAATTGAATATCCTTTGTAATTTTTTATAAGTGTTGCCTGAGTATTTTCTGCCCTTTTGTCGTGCCTGTGTTTCTGGATTGGTGTTTGTCGCCCAATTTGTGATTTTGTCTAGTTGATGTGCTGATAATGTGCCTAAGTCTGTGGTTTTGTAATATCGCTTTGCCAAATATAGTATTTGTTTTTGTAAATTTAATTTTGCCATTTTAAAATTTATCCAAGTATAGTTCGATGCCTTCTATCATGACCACTAATGCCAGTTCAATGGCCAGTATGGTGTGATACACCGTCCACAACACTGAATGTTTTTGTTTTGATTTTAATTTTTTCTTTGCCATAATGTGCTTTTACTTATCCTCGTGTGTTGTGACTGTGATGTGTCTTACCAATGTTTGTCTTACTAATGTTATTAATATTATGTTAGTCACAGTCACATCTATAATATAGCATCATACAGCGGTGTGTGTCAACGGTTTTTTTAGGGTATAGCAACATACCCGATCACCGCTTCCAGACGGCTGTAAGGCGCTTAAAATTGGTTTAAATTATGAGAATATGATGCTTTTGTATTCGTTTTGATAGTATTCCACAGATTCCACCTCATACACTTCAAATCCATAGAAGTATAATAAAAACTCTTCAAAAGTGAATCTGAATCGGGGAGTTGAGAATGCCAGATCTGGTGTTGCGTTGAGATTAATTGAAGAAAGTGGCAATGACATTTGAAGCGGCTAATATAACGATGGCAAACAGGATCGACCAAACTCTTGTGTCCAATTTGTCCAGTTTGCTTTCAATACGGTCTATGTCTTCTGACATATGTTGAAGGTGGTTGTCACGAATCTGTTTTACATCTTTAGAGATCAGTTGTGTGTCTATCTCTAGTTGTGTGAGCCTAACACCTGCTTTGGCTTGCTCTAATTCGTTCCTGTCCATAGTCTCCACCATTTCTTTGTTATCTTTTTGATGGAGCATCTAAAACATATGTGCTTACATACTGCCATGATCAAAACCTCTCTCGTTAATCAACAGTGGTATCATCAAAGTAATACCATGCTGTGCCATTGTAGTACACAGGTTTGTTCTTCAAAGCAGACAGACTGTCTGTGGTCAGGAATGCTATGTCACCTTTGCTAGGTGAAGCAGGCAAACTGCTGTGGTCAATGGGTTCTAAGTTGATGATGTCTTCAAAGGAAACCCTGGCAGAATTGGGTTGTAGTGTTATGTCACCAGAGGTGCTGATGAAAGTTGCAGGCAGTTGTGCGGCAGGAACTTTGGTTGTTGAATCCAATGAAGCAACACCATTCACGGTTCCACGACCGTTGATCACTGCTGTAAGTTCTACGAATGCGTTGTAGATGTCTGTTCTGGCATTTGCTGGATTGTCCGTTGCCGAATCCACATTTGCTGTTGATATGTTTGATACATTAGCCCAGGCCATTGTAGTCTCCTTGTTAATTAAGTTTATTTATTATATTACATCAATCAGATCTGAAGGTCCAGGAAAAATATTAGTCCTTGTTATTGTGTAAGTGTTCGGTGTGTTGGCATCAGCGGGATTTTCAAAGTTGTCCACCGTGTTGTGCGTGCCTGACACGAACATATTTGGATCACCATCTTCCGCACTGCCCACCGCTGGTAATATGGGTGTGCCTGTGGCTGGTGTGCCATCCGCATTCAAGAACTTACGCCTGTTTGATGCTGTGTCAGGATCATCTGATCCATACCTTGAGAAATATATGTTCTGGTATGCTATGCCGTTTGGATCACCAGTCAATGTGGGTGTGCCTGAAACGGTATAACTGCCACCTATGCCACAGTTGTCAGTGATAGTGACTGTCAAAGAACTGACCGTGCCAATTTCAGTGTCAGAAATTGATCCGGAAGATATTGCACTGTCATTGAAGTATGCCTTTGTGCCATATCCTGAACTGCCACTGTGTGCTATCAGGATGTGATGCCACTTGTCAGCGGTGATCGAACTTGTGGGCACATCCACTTCAAAGAATCTACTGTTTGAACTGTCATTACGGAATATGATCTGGAACCTAGTGTTAGATCCATTGATGGTTGTTGCCCAACTCATACCCCTGAATATTGATGTGTGATTGACATATTGTGTCTGTATAAATTTTAATAAACCTGTGCTGACTCCACTTGGTAGATAGAAGAACGCTGAGGCATAGAAACCATCATTCAATGTGGGCATAGCACCTGGTAAATTTGTGTCAAATTCTATGCTACCAGGTGATCCACTTTTACCAATCGCAAAACCATTGGCTCCAAACACTGTTAGGTCTGGTGTTTTAAGTATGAGACTCATTAACTTAGATCCCTGCCCACATGGAACAGGTATATGTCAGTTGAACTGCCAAATGAAATAAAACTCAAAACATCCTTACCTGAAGCAGTCAATGTTGGTTCTGTTCCATCTGTGAATTTGAAATCTGAATCATATGTTATGGTGTAGGCACCACCATTGGTTATCTCAATTATGCCTTGCACTATCTGTGTTGAGGGTATTGTACCTGAATGTGTTAGTGTGAAATTGCCACCTGCAGTCAACTTAAATGCTGAATGTGTGTCCAAGGTCAATGTGGCTGTGCCTGCGGCTGATATTGTGCCCAAATCTGATATAGTTGGTGCTGTGTCTGAGGTTCTAATTTTGTCTAGACCTGAAACCGTTGTTGAATTATAAGGCCATGCTACCATTATGCTCTCCCTACTCCGCCACCTGTTGTGGCAGTCAATTGTGGGAATCCTATCACATCTATGTCGATGCCGTCATGATCAACACCTGTGGTGTCTTCTGGAAATTGATCAAGATCCCTCACTGTGAAACTTGGTGTTGATTTTGATACTGTGTGTATCACATATTTGCCGTTTGCGGCTGATGTTGTGGCATCATATTTTGTTGAATAAGTTATGCCCGCCACTGGCAATGTCAATGTCTGAACAGGTATGGTCCTTGCTGAGGCATCACCTGCCAGTGTGCTGGAATCCACATCAAAGAAATATTCGTGTTCCATTCTCTGGTCAAATTCTGCCTGCACTTCGCTCAAAACTGCTGTGATGTTGGCTCCTGAACTATCTCTTGCGGCCACTGTGACTATCACTTCCGCGTATCTGGCTGTTTCACCTGTGTAAGTGTCTGCCACATAACCTGAAATTGTGTAGTCTAGGTCCAAATACAGATCACTGCCTTGGTTGCTGGTCACATATGGAAACACCACTTGATTGTCAACATTGACTCCACTGCCGTACTTGATCTGTAGGCTGGCGGCACCTCTGAATGTGTTTATGGCCACTGTGGGTATCACTGGTTTGCTTATGCCAAAGTCAAATGTCTTGGCATATACTAGATCTGTGGGTCCTTGGCTCCAGTCTGTGAATGCTGACCAACCTGCGGTCAGATCAGCCCAAGTGCCTGTGCCAGGGTTGAAATATTCACCATTACGATATATACCATTTGGTGTTGGTAAAGGTTTAATTATACTACCCATTATGCAAATCCTTCCACAGCCGCTGATGCTGTTATTACACTGGAACCACCACCCCTAGGGTTGATGTTCACTGTTCGATCTTCAAAGAAAACTTTTTCTTGTCCTGATGATCCTATGCCTATGCCTGTGATTTTATACACACCAGGATCCAAAGAACCTGTTATGGATAGGTTGTTGGCCGCTGTGTGATAGATGTTGAAGATAGCATTCTGTTGTGTCTGGCCATTGAATTTTAAAACTGTTCTAAATCGTGCCACATGACTGCTCATACCAGAGTAATTCATACGCACATGAGCCTTGCCCGCAGTACCCAATTGTGGGTTGTCAAACACGCTGAGCTCATATGTGAAGTTAGGTGATTCTAATAGATTGTCTTCTTTTGGTGGAGTCGGTTTGGCAGGATCATCAGGTGGTCTCACCACAGGTGGCTCTGAACCATCATCTGGTGGGAATCTTTTGGGATTCCTGCTCTGTAGCACTGGTATCTGATACACTTCCACATTGTATAATGAGTTGTCGTGTTCCACTGCCGTCACTGTCACTGTCTGATCCCAGTTCACTTTGAGTTGTAGCACCCTAAACAGTCCCTCATTGTACATATAGTCATCTGCTGACTGTGGTGCCAAAACATATTGGTGCGTGAATTTGAATATGTCACCTGCTTCCAATTGTTGTAGTTCTGCCGTGCCTTGGAATTGCAGTTTCATCTGTTTCCTTGATCTTTCCACCAACAATCTGGCCTGATCATATGCTCTTTCTTCATCAGTTATGCCAGGTGAGTTGTGTTTGATCTCTAACACTTCACCTTCATCTTCTGTGATGTATGCGGTGTTCTCATATGTTCTAACATCTGTTTCATACTCTTCTCTCTCATTGGAGAAAGAAACTTCTGCTCTGTTGTATGTGTTTGACTTGTTATTACTGCTGAGGGTGATCTTGCCTATGATCATCATGTCATTCACTTCAAATAAACCTGATGTGCTCACTGCCGCTTCTAATTTCAGTGCGTATCTACCATTGGTGTAAGGCAGATAACCTCTACAACATTCCAGCAATGCCTTGGTGTTGTCCAACATCTTTTTAGATGTGTCTATGGTGATGTTCGTGGTCAAGAATGGTTTCACACTACTGCTACCATTCTCCAATGTGAATGTCTTGTCTTGACCACAGTCATTTGCGGCCAATCTAAATCTTGTTGTGTCGATTGAGTCAGCATCTAGGCCTTTACCAAATCTGGGATTACGCAAGTAATCAAACAAACATTCCGCTGGGTTTTCACTCCAACCAAAGTCTGCGTGTGCGACACTTTGAGCATAGGTTTCTGAGAATGCTTCTGCTTCCGCTTCTGACAGTGTGGTTAATTTTCTAACTTTTTTACCTTTCAATACCACCTGCATTGTAGGCAGTCCACTATATGGATTGTTGTTGATCTGATCTTCTAATTCGTTTTTTGAGGCCTTACGCCATTCATATCTGGCCACTATGTAGCAGATACCTCTCAATCTGTGTTTTTCTGACCAACCTGTGACTCCATCTAATAGGCTGGCTTTGCCTTGATCTTCCTTGCCAAAGAACCCCTGCACTTTCAATCTGGATCCACCCACTGCATACTTGCCTTGTGTGACTTCAAACACTGAACCATGTGTGAGTCCGCCTGCGTTGGTGATCTGTTTGATCTCTGTGTCATCAACAATGACTTTTTCGATCTTTTCACATTCGCCTTCTGCCAACACAGTCACAACATATAGGTATTCATTGTTGTCTCCCTGTGTGTGTACGAAAACCCTTGTGCCACCTATCCGCTTACGACCATACACCACTGGTATGTGTGATGAGTTTGATTGCTTGTTGATGTAAGTGCCCTGTGCGTATGAGTCATAGTCTGACCTGTTGTCATACTGTGGAATTGATGGTGACAGCCAACCGAAAACACCTGAGAACAGGCTACCTACAAACTTGACTACACCTTTGACTATCTTTTTGACTGCCTTTGCCGCACCACCCATCTAGCACCATCCTTTTCTTGATGTTCCTTTGGCATAATCTTGGCGATAGAATTTGAAGTGTCGCTGACCATACCTTTGGAAACCATATTGTCTCAATTCACGCATTACTTTAAACATATTTAACCTCTTTGCGATCACATCCATTAGGTATATGCGATCACCACAGTTCCAGTGTGATGTGAATCCTTGTTTTTCAAAGTTGGCCTCTTCTACCTCGTTGAAACAGGCCCATGCCGCCACTGCCAACACTTGATCACCGGTCTGATCTGTGCCATATATCCGGATCTGCTCGTGCCTGATTGGTATCCTGATGTATGCGGCCATCTGCTGTTGGTCACCCACCTGCTGTCCCAATGGACTGTTCATATACAGGTTCAATATGTCTCCCCAGTAGGGTTCAACTGTGGCTTTGCCCAAGGTCTTGGCCCAGATTATTCCGTTGGTAATTTCTGACCCCATTGTAGATCCTGTATCATGGCTGATGCGTGTTGGAATCCGTTGTCTTGATCAAACAAGGCACCTGTTGTGTAGTGTGCAGTTTCTTTCTGAGATTCCGGATTGGTAATTCTGGTGTTGACCTGTCTGAAATTGGCAAAGTGTGATGCCGCTGTGACAGTGATAGTGGAACCTTCTGGGTCTTCGTTGATGTTGAATGAATTGATGTTGCCATCAAATATTATGTGTGGATTGGCCCTCAAGGTCCTTGAACCCGTGTTATAGAAACCCCTCCTTATCACCAATCTCTTGTTGATGATGCTCTCTGACAGTGCCCTTTTTATTATGAGTGGCGCCACTTGGCTCAGTGTGATCCTCACTGAACCCACAATGACTTCTGTCTGTTCTGTTATGTCCTCAAAACCCATCAAGCCACCTGCGGCCTCATATGTGTTTGAGTTGAAATCTATGTCGTAGAATGAATCCGTGGCATATTCTGTGCCAGCGTCCAGATACATCTCTACCAAATGGGCACACTCAAATTGATTTGATTCCAGTGTTGCTACTACCGCCGGATCTAAAACTTTTGTCATTAGAATGTCTCTTCCATTTCAATTTCGTATCTGTAGAAGCCATCCGCTGATCTGTTGTAGGTCTGGATGTCGTTCTTCATCCTTGCAAGGAATTTGATCTGCTCTCCTGTGTAGAATGTGGCCGGTGTTGTTATGGTCTTGATCAGACCAGGAAATATAGGCACTGTGCCTGTGCCACCTGTTATGCTGGTATCTTCTGTGACCATATAAACTTTATAATGTTCGTCAGCGTCACTGCTGAAGTTGATCAAGTCACCTGCCTTCAAATTACCAAAGCCACCAAAGTTAGTTATAGTGTCAAGTGTGAGGGTCCTAGATCCTCCTGTGCCTGATGCTGTGCCTTGTACTATGGTTCCCCCATGGGGTATAGTTGGCAGTGAGATAGTGAATGCTTGGTTCCTACCCGACAGTGAATGTGCCAAAGCAAAAATAGGTCTAATTTCTAAATTTGTCATTGGTGTGAATATGGCCTTCCACTCAAAATACTGCATACTGAAACTTCTGGTCTGCACCCTACCTGATATGGTCCTTGAATAAAGTGTGTCACTGACTGATTTGAAGTCCATCTCAGTCCAAGGTAGGTCGCCCGTCACACGGTCATTGAAGTGATCAAATACCGATGAACCTGGTGGAAAACTTGGAAATGGATAAGGTTGTCCCATGTTATACTATCGCCTCTCTGCCCTGCTCTAGCACGGCGTCGTTTATTATATTTACTATCATACCCCTCTCCCTGACCAATAGGTCTTGGAAGTCTGATGCGTCCAATGTGGTTATGTTGAAGTTCACATTCACATCCTTGCCTGATCTCATCTTGTCCAATGGTATGATGTTGCCATTTGTTGAGGGCTGAAAAACTTCGGGGCCCGCTTCGCCAACCAGGAATGGTGATCCACCTGTTACCGGACCACCTTCTCGTCTACCACCATATGTCTGTGATCTGATGGCGTTGACTCTGGCATAACCCGCCGCCAATGCCGCACCTGCCGCCGCTATCGCCAATGGTGGGAACCATGAAAACGCTCTATATGCCGACTGTGCTGAAGCAATGGTATCAATGATGGCCTGCGCCACTGCCAGTGC
>Ga0208645_1002215_pt1 | contig 15770 bp, 1 predicted proteins | sample VirMetDEL_Sep_01_FD_184519 | JGI IMG/M metagenome (GOLD analysis project Ga0208645, IMG submission 184519) | Aqueous microbial communities from the Delaware River and Bay under freshwater to marine salinity gradient to study organic matter... | ecosystem: Environmental > Aquatic > Marine >... | reverse complement strand
GGCTCCTCCATTACCTTTTGCCTGGTATTTTTCTGGACGTTGACTGACTATATCTGCAAACAATTGTTGATAATAGGGAGTCATGACTTTAGCATATGCATCCTTATTTGCCATAGAAAACAGGCCACTAAACAATCCATACTTAAAGGATTTATCTAGACTCATGCCTCCTCTTTCACTAATTCCATATAAAAGAGTCCCTAAAAATCCTAACCCAAAATCCTTTGACTTATCACTTGATAAAAATGTTCCGGCTTTCCCCCAAAAACTGCTATTTATAAAAGAATCCCAAAAACCACCTGCTCCAAAAGCTGGAATGGTTCCTCCAGATCCAAACAATGGACTTGAACTTGAAGTTGAACCTAGTCCTCTTTTCCCAGAACCAATATCTTTACTAATTCTTGAATATAAATTTGATCCTCCTCCTGACAACATGTGATAAGCAAGAATAAAATTAAGTAATGAATTAACTGTTCTGCCCTTGGAGTAATTATCTAACCCAGCCCCTAATGAAAGTCCTCCTACCAACATTGAGCCTAAAATGCCTAAGTAACCTGGATCTTTAGATGACCTACCTCCAGAACCGAATCCTGTTGATCCAAAACCAAAGCTTGGTATAGGCCCACCATCTCCACGATATAACCCAGCATAAAATGGACTATCTAAGGCACTATTTGTTTTGCTGCTTGAACTTAGCCAAGGAAACCATGAAGCTAAACCTACTCTTGATCTTGGGCTTGGAGTGAATAAATTACTTAACCAATCAAAGAATCCTCCTGCTTCAAAAGCTGGAATGGTTCCACCAGATCCAAAATTTCTTTCAGTCAATCTAAGGCCTTGTGAAGTAGGCCCTGTTCTTGTATCGAAGAGTCCACCCAACCAAGCAGATATCCCTAAACTAGCAAGGCCACCAAGGATAAGCTCTAATCTTTCTTGTTCTGAAGTGTCTCTACCTTGAGACATGCCAAGTGCCCCCAATCCAACACCTGCAAAACCAGTGGTAAGAATGTTTCTACTAACTTTATCACGTTCCTTTTGATTTTTAGCCGCCATTAATCTTGGGAAAGCACTTAGAATGCTGAACCCTAACAAGAGTGAACCAGAATCAATTAATGCTGGGTTGCCACCATAACCAAAATCTGTCAGTGCTCCACCAGATCCATAACCACTTAAAAACATATTGCTGAATCCAGTTCCAAACATGAGGCCACCGCCCATTAACCCAGCAAGGCCAATCATTTTGCTTAGTCCATCATCCTTTTGTAAAGAACCAGCACCAGCCATCCCAAGTAGTAATCCACCAATAATATCAATAAAAGGTAATCCAGTAGAAATGCCCAATCCGTTACCAGCACTAGGAATAGCTCCTCCAGAAGCAAACATACTTCTGTTGTACTTTTGGGTATCACTAAAACTAAATGGATTTGTGGATCTTCCTCTTTTTTCTGGGCCAAAAAGGCTCTTTCCACCCATCATTGCCATCAATCCCAATAATCCTAGTCCAGCATTTTTGTCATTATATCCTGCTGCCAGAAATGTAGATCCAAGTAAATAAGAACCAAATAAACCAGCCTTACTTCCTGCTCCTATTTTACTTCCATACAAATTATCTAGGCCCATATATGCTCCACCACCCAAAAGGATGGAAAGCATTGCTAGATTATTATTTGCTGTATCTGTTATATTTTTATCGCCTTCTCCATAACTCGGAATAGCTCCACCAAACCCTCTTGAGGGCAATCCCAAAGTTTTTCTAATATCTTTTGGAGACATTCCAGGAGTTTCCCAATCATCCCAAACATTTCCAAATCCTTTTCTTGTTCCTTTGTATCCCCCATATCCCAGACCACCAATCAAAAGCAATGTTGCTAATAAATTCTCTCCTCTACCTCCAAATCCTAATGATGATTTAATTCCTTTTGATTCATTTCCTAATAAAGCATCTGTGTCATAAACAAGTTTGCTTAACAAACTTAAGGAAAGAATACCTGACGCAATTCCGCCATATCCAGTCAATACATCAGAAAGACCACCCTTCCCATCACCAAATGCTGGGATTGCTCCTCCAGATCCTTTTGAAAAGAAGTTGTAGCCTTCTATTCCTCCAAATAGTAATCCATATGCAGCCATTAATTGAATTGCAGAATTATTTTCAAGTCCCTTTCTTCCTTCTTCATCTGACAACATCAACAAAGTTCCAACTAAAGAAGTTAATCCAGTTCCCAACCAGATATCTCTTGATATTGAAGACATCCCCTTAGTTTTCTTAGGAGATATTGCATTTAAGAGTAAATTCCTTTCCCAAGATTTCTTTGTGCCTGTTTCATAATGCTGGAATCGGATGTTCCAAAACTTGGAATAATTCCACCAGATCCCATCTTCACAAAGGTTTGTGGCAAAATTCCTTGATTAATCAACCTCATATTTTTTTGACCAAGCTTTTTTGCCGCATCAGAATTTACAATATATTCACCGCCTTCAAACAAGAAGGGTGATCCATCCTTGGTCATTCCAAGCATTCCACTTTGGTGGTCAGGGCCTATCGCAGAACCAGTTTGAACTGTTGCTAGTGAACCTCCTGTTGCAAAAGTGGAAATTAGATCTGAAACTCCAAGAGATCCATATCTTACAAAGTTATTTTCTGCACTCATTGCAGAAATATTTTCTATATTGGCTTCATCCGCATAAAGTATGAATTTAGAATATTTCTCCTCACCAATTCCTAATCCATTAGAATTTAAAACTCCACCTTCTGCAAAGATTCCAGCATCTCCTTTATTCAATTTATCCAGCGCATTGATCCCAAGAGCATTCACTGCATTTTTGTTGATGATGTACTCTCCACCCTCAAATAAGAAAGGAGCCCCTTGTCTTGTCATCCCCAACATTCCACTTTGGTGGCTTGGGCCAATTGCCAAACCTGTTCCTGCTGTTAATAATGACCCACCTTTTCCAAAATCTTTTCCATAATTAGGATGCATTTGGAAAACATATGGATCAATTCCCCTAAGTCCAGCTTGGAATATATCTAGTCCTAAAAGCGAGAATAAGAGAGAAATATTCTTGTCAGAATTATTATTTGATTTTTGCCCATAGTACATGCTCATTAATGTGTAAAATAGTCCAAATCCTGCATTTATATAGTCTGGACTTCCTCCTTCTGCAAAACTTGGAATGGAGCCACCCTTCCCTCTTTTAAATAACCCCTTTATGTTATCTATCCCAACTTCTAATTGATCTCTATTCGCAGTAAGGAAGAATGGTAAAAGTCCTACCAAAAAGGAAAGACTTGCATCTCCAATTCTTCCTGCAGTACCTTGACCAAAATATTCCGAGAATGGAGAACCACTGTAATACCCTCTTCTTCCAGTTTCTCCTGCAAACAATAAAGCAATTAAATCAAGGGTTCCACCCATCCCAAAACTAGGAACATCCCCTCCCTTTCCAAACCAATTAAAGATATTTGAATAGTATGCAAACCAATTAAACCAATCATCATGTACTTTTTTAGTGGCATCGCTTTTATTACTTCCAAAAGTGTTGGAATACCAATTTGGGATTGTATTTGTGGCTGTATCCCAAGCAGCAACTGGTAAATCATAAAATAGCCATCCCAATGGAGTCGAAATAATATCTGGAACCATCCAATCTCCAACAGTTGCCAATCCAGATCCTATTGAACTCCAAAAACCGCCTTCTGTCCCATCTTCAAAACTTGGGATAGAACCTCCCTTCCCTCGTTTAAATAAACCCTTTATATTGTCTATCCCAACATTTAATTGGTCATTGTTTGCTGCAACAATAAATGGAAGAAGACCAATCAAGAAAGAAAGTCCTGCATCTCCAATTCTACCAGAAGTACTTTGACCAAAGTATTCTGAAAATGGCGATCCACCATAGTATCCTCTTCTTCCAGTTTCTCCTGCAAATAACAAGGCAAGTAAATCAAGAGTTCCTCCCATTCCAAAACTTGGGATAGAACCTCCTTTACCCATTGGATTGCCAAAAAAATATTGGTTATTCATGTTGCGATAAGTACCATAGGCTCCTGTTCCTAGCCCACCCAACATCATGAATAGCATTCCTAATGGACTTGCTCCTAACCCCTTACCAATCATTCCCCCTAAAACTCCACCAAGGAACATATTCATTCCCATTTCTGGAGTAAAATAATCTTTATAACTAAACCCTGCTCCACCTTCTCCAAAGGAAGGAACAGATCCGCCATTACCTCTCAATGCTTCTATGTTTGTTCCCAAGAAAAACGGAAGAAGTCCTCCAAAGAAACCTAGACTCATATCTCCCACAGTAGAACCTGTCCAAGGCCCATAAAGTTGAGAACCTTTATAACCCGTGTAACCACCAAGTAATGCATAGAGCAATGCAACAGTTTCCAGTTGACCACCTAAACCAAAACTTGGGACAGAGCCACCCTTACCCCTTAACGCTTCTAAATTTGTTCCTAAGAAAAATGGAAGTAATCCTCCAAAGAACCCTAAACTCATATCCCCTATAGTAGAACCTGTCCAAGGCCCATACAATTGAGAACCCTTATAACCTGCGTAACCACCAAGTAATGCATAAAGTAGGGCTACTGTTTCTAATTGACCACCTAGCCCATAACTTGGGACAGATCCACCCTTTCCTCTTAATGCTTCTAGGTTTGTTCCTAAGAAAAATGGGAGAAGTCCTCCAAAAAAACCTAGACTCATGTCTCCTATAGTTGATCCTGTCCAAGGCCCATACAATTGTGACCCCTTATAACCTGTATAACCTCCAAGTAATGCATAAAGTAATGCGATAGTTTCTAATTGACCACCTAGCCCAAAACTAGGAATTGAACCACCAGATCCAAAATTCCACCAACTCTTATTTGAATGCTTTGATGGATTATAAGCAGTTGCTCTACTCTTGCCTTGATTAGAAAAAATACTTCCTCTTAGATGAAGAGGGTTTAGCGAACCTCTTCCTCCATTTGCCCAACCAGGCAAAGATGATGATGATGGGTTATCTCTAAATAACCCAAAGGTCATAAAGTGGAAAATACTTGAGAAGAAATTCCCAATATCTTCGTAACTAATCCCTGCACCTTGCCCAAAGGAGGGGATCGAACCACCAGACCCGAATATACCTGGATCATTAATATAATCCTTACTAAGATTACGATAACCAACCCCTTTAAAAAGGTAGGGAAGGGATGTTGGCTTCATTGAATTACCACTACCAAAAAGCCAACTAAAGAAATTACCTATTCCAGAAAACATCCCAAAGAAATCTAAGTCACTATAACTAAACCCAGCCCCACCTCTTCCAAAAGATTTAAGAATTCCACCCTTGCCCATTGGATTACCTAAAAAGTCCTGGTTATTCATTATTCGATAACCACCATAGGCTCCTGTTCCAGCCCCACCTAACATCATTAGCATCATTCCTAATGGACTTGCCCCTATTCCTGTACCCAGCATTCCTCCTAAAACTCCACCAAGGAACATGTTCATCCCCATTGCTGGAGTCAAATAATCCTTAATACTAAGTCCTTTCCCAGCTTCTAAAACAGAGCCACCCTTACCAAACCAAGGCTTCCCGTTTGTTAATGAATCATAAAGATAATAAGCCCCATACCCCAAAGATCCTGCGAGTAATATCTTCATCAATTCTGGCATCTTGTCTGTTGTTCCATAAGACATCAGAGCCATTGAACCTAATCCTCCAAGAATTCCTGCTCCAAGTCCTGCCCAGTTGATACTTCCACCAAGATGACTTTTAATCGTGTTTCTACTTCTATTTCTTCTTCCTACTAACCAACTATCCAGAACATCACTTATCCCTACACCGTTCCCCTTGATATCAAAGTAATCTCCAGGATTTTTCTTTTTCTTGTATCCAGAACCAGTAAAGTACTCATTTTTACCAGCAGTCCAAGGCTTATCAAGACCAAGAACAACATCAAGTGGACTATATGAACCATTCCCAAAACTTGCAATTGAACCACCCTTGCCCATCATTCCAAAATTTAAGGCATCCAAAAATCCTATCCCTAGTTTTTCTGTAGCCTTTTTATTAATGATATACTCACCACCTTCAAACAAAAATGGTTGACCACCATCTGCAGCATATCCAACCATCCCACTCTGGTGACTTGGGCCTACCGCAAGACCTCCAGATTGAAGAGAACCTCCAACTCCAAAAGACCTTTTCTTCTTATCACCAAACAACTCATCAAGGTAGGATTGTGGAAATTGATCTAAATCTTCCCTTATTGAAAAATAATACCTAGAATCAAAATGGGTTCCTGTTACAGGTTTCTTTGCAAAATTTGAGGTTCCAAACTTAGAAACATAAACATCACTAAAATCATCTGCTTCTTTTTCTATACTCTTGTAATTATTAATATAATCACTCATAAAGGATTCGGTTTGTTTTCCAGATGCTTTATCCCTCTCATATTGTTCTACATGAAATGCCTCATGAGAAATCAATCTTCCAAAAAATTCCCAGAAGTTATAAAGTCCTGGCCTATCCATTTCAATAAAATCGGAAACTCCTGTCCCTGTAATTTTATATCCTTGTTTAGCACTTCGATTAATAAAACTATCCCTAAAAGTAATCAAATCATTTACAACAAATGCATCTGGATGAAATCCACCAAATAAATTAATAAATGAAGAAACAATTGTTGATGAAAATGGATCTGAAGCAAAAAGAGAATCACCGCCACCCATTACATACCTTGCACCTTCTGCAGCATTTATAGACAATCCAGACTTTTTCAACTTCCATCTCATCAATGGATCAAGCCTTTTTGCAGAGCCTACTCTTGTATTGTAATAATCACTTAAAACAGCGCTAATTCCTGGGGCTATTGCATCTGAAAAATCCAACCAATCTGTAGTAAATAAATTCTCTACTGCCCCCTTTGCTGATCCTATTGGATCAGTAATGAAATTTGATGCATTTCTGAATAATGATTCAAAACCACCTGTAACAATTCCTCTTAAAAATGAAGTAATTTGACCAAAACTATTTAAAAGTCCTACAACTAAATTGGAAATGCCTTCTTGAGGATTATTGAACAAACTCTCTGTACCTTCTTCTCTCAAACTATCGACTGTCAGTAAACCCAAAAATGAGGCCAATAGGCCAAAATTACCATCCATTCCAGAAATCGTTTCTTCAATAGGAATTCCAAGGAAATTATTTCTAGATATACTTCCTACTCCATCTGGGACACTTCCACCTTGTTCAAACTTAGGAACATTCCCAGAATTAATTTTATTTAATTTATTTACACCAATTTTGTCTACTGCATCCTTATTAATAATGTACTCTCCACCTTCAAAAAGGAATGGCATTCCATTTGCCAACCCAAGCATCCCACTTTGATGAGATGGGCCTACAGCCAATCCACCCTGTCCAAAAGCAGAAGTGTTCTGATATCTATATCTTGGAGAGTTTGAGCCAGTAGAAAGAAAACTAGGAACAGAAGGGGTTCCAGAAGATCTGGAAGAAGAAGAAGAACTGCGAGAACTTCCACCTAGAAAACTGGGAAGGCTAGGTACATAACTGTTAGAACCAGAAGAAGAAGAACTTGAACCAAAAGAATCATATAGATAAGAACCTCCTTCATACAAACCATATAATGCTGCAGCACCAAGAGCCAACTCCCAAGGAAATCCTCCCCCAGCTTTCTCGTCCCAATCCTCTTGAGCATTACGCCAGGCCTTACCTGCTCCTATATAAAAACTATAAATCATATCCCAAAAACTACCTGTTTCCCTATATTCTCCTGTTGCTAATGGGAATATTGGAATTGTACTTGTAAGGAATGGAATCCAAGCAGGGATATCCCCAAGAATACTTCCACCCTTTGGCTGTTTATATGCACCAAAACTAAGTTTTTCCATCCAATCACCAACTGTTGACCAGCCAGTAATCAATGGATCACTTGAATCCCCCATATATTCGCCATACCAGCTTGCCAAAGAAATAATTCCAGCCATCATGGATATAATATCCATTGAATTGATTTCTTCTCTTACTGCATCACCTCCTCCAAACATTCCTGCAAAAGGGTTAATATCTGTCAAATAGTTACCGATGTTTACTCCAAAACTTCCTAATAGATCCAATGAGCTTTCAACAAAAGCATGAGCAATATCATCCACTGTTGACCAAATATATGGAATATTCTGATCAAGTAATTTAAGAGCATCCTGTAATGTTGTTACAATCCCTTTTGGAATCCCTGGTATTGCACTAAGCCAACCAAAACTTTCATCTTCAATATTGTTCTCAAATGTAGCCTTCATGCTACTTTGAGTTAAAACATCTGCATTTAAATTCTTTCCTGTTTTGTCTGTTGCCAACATTCTCAATGAGTCAATTTTTCCTTTTTCATAAAAACCATCCTTCCCTCCATTAATATCACTTACATTTAATGGAATTGGCCCTCCAGCCTCATACATGTCTGCCTTGAACCCATAAGGGAACCTTGCATCCACACTTACTCCATGATCTCCAACAATATCTTTAAACCAGCCCTTTGTTTTTACATGACCAGAAAATAAATCAAACTGAGGAAGTCCATTCTTTGGTTCAATCAAATTGATTGCTGGTGTTGCTGAACCTACAGAATCATATCTTTTGCTATTTCTTTTTCCTTCACTTGCTCCATCACCACCTCTTGGATCAGAAAGTCTTACATCAAGAATGCTAACAGCATCTCCAATTTGTGATGTCAAATCCTTTGCAAAACTGGATAATCTTTCATATTTAAAAAAGTCATGTGAACCTGTACTTGTTTTTACTTTTCTGTTTTCTTCAAATTCTTTTAAAGAAGTAGAACCTCCCCACTCAAACTTAGGAAATCCTAATCTATTCATATTCATTTTTATTTTATTATTCCCCTTTCCGTTAATCATCTCCATAAACCCAATACCAAGGGTATCTACAGATTTCTTATTGATAATATATTCTCCACCTTCCAATTCCACCATTTTGCGATTATCAATCAATGCTGGAATCCCACCCTTTTTATGAGAAGGCCCTTCCAGGTATCCACCTTTCTCAAACTCAATTAAGTGTTCATTACCAATTGCAGGATAAAACGGGTTTCTAAACAATCCAAACTTTCCAAGAGTCTCAATTGGATTATTGAAAAATCCTTGAACTGCTTGGGTTATTTTTGTTGTAACACTACTCCAATCAAATCCACCAAGAGACAATCCACCCCAAAGATTATCCCATTGGGTTTTGAAATTACTCAATCCTATACCAAGATCAATTTCAGAAAGATCTGGCAATCCCAGATTATCAAACCATTCTTTAAAAGAATCCCAACTTGCTAAATCTGGAAGATTCAATCCTGCTGTCCATTGATCCCAGTTTTCCTTAAAATCACTCCACCCACCTGGAAGATCTAACTGTGCAGCCCAATGTTCAAACATGGAAACCCAGTTATCCCATTTTGCCAAATCTGGGATTCCTAACATATTTAGGAAATTATCCCAATTTGTCTTAATGGTTTGAAATCCAGTTTCCAAGTTAATCAAAAACTGATCCCAACCACCTTTCAACTCATTCCAAATTGTTTCTATTCCAAATAAAATATTATTCCAAAGAAGTTTGATTGCACTACCAAGATCTCCTAAGAAATCAAAGTCTATTCCCATGTCTCCAAGTGTTATCTTATATGGATCACTCTGGGTCTCTTCTTCTCTTGTAAATTCAACATCAAGAGAAACATCTCCTATGGTTGGTTGTCTCCGTAACAAGGCTGCACTTCTTCCTTCTTGTTGAGCCAAATACATTTCTGATCTGGAAATTGCAGCTTGAACTGCGGAAAGTTCAAATTGTCTTGTTTCAATATTAAACCCAAATAAATCCTCAAAATCCTTTTTCAATGTAGTAGAACTAATGGCATCCCCCATTGAGTCTTCCCATTGTTTAATATATTTATCTCTATATTCGTAAAATGCTTGCTCTACTTGAGATAAATCTCCAATTGCACCAAACTCTGCAAAATCCCTTAAATCTATATCCTCATCAATCTGAGCAAGTTTGTATCCAATATATTCAACAAGGTCATTGTAACTAATCAATCCTTCTCTTTGATATTGAACAGCTTGTGCAATTGTGTCACCTAATTGCGAACCAACAATGTTCAAATCAAAAATTCCCTTTTTTAAGGCTTCTGTAATTTGATCACCTGCAGCTTTTGCCTGTGATTCTTGAAGACTTTCCAAATCTTCAATAACCTTTACATAAATCTGTTGGTATTGAGTTGAAGATCTAAGTACATCTTGGGCCTGTTGCAAATAGGCCTTTGTGTAATTTTGGAATTCTGTAATTGCTGCATCATCTGCACCTAATCTTGTTGCTGCCATATACAATTCATTATACTTTTCTGCAGCAAGTTCTAATTTCACTCCTGGAGCAGCAATGTTCAAAGCAGAATTCATAATTTCAAAGATCACATCTTGAATCTTTGAAAGAGTATCTGACAATCCAGCAATAGAAGTATTGATTTCGCCAATAATATCTCTCTCTTGTCTTAAAAGAGATAAGGATTTATATTTTTCTGTTGTTAAATCATCATAACCAAAGGCCTTACCAACTCCATCCACAACAACTTCAATAGCAGAACTAAAGACCATTCCAAAGAAACCGAATATATTCGATATCAATTGAGCAACAACCTGCAGAAATCCTGCAACATAAATCAAAATAGGTGTAAGCATCTCAAATATTTGACCAAATGGAGCAATTACTTGAGTTAATGCTCTACCTACACTCTTTAAAAAACCTCCTACCATATCAAATAAAGGTTTCAATGGTTCCATCACATCCAATAAGGATTCAAGAACTATCGCAATCCCTTCTGCAAATCCTTCAAAGGCACCCATAAAGAAATTAAAGAATCTTTCTTGTACTTTCTGGAATCTTTCATTCTTCATCAAGGCTTGATAAGTATATTTTCCAATAATCGTAAGAGGATCATTAACCAACATTTGCAGTTCATTACCAACCCCAGAAATCATATCAGAAACCCAATCAAAACCTCCTCCGGTTTTCTTGCCATCTTCGGATTCAGAATCCTTAATCTCCTTTAGTGTTTTGTCGATACTTTCAAAAGTTTCAAAATTTTGAGCAGCCATATTTGCTGCCGTCATTTTCTCCATTGTGAATTTCCCACTATCTGAAAGATCTACATCTTTCCAAAGTGGAGCATTTTTATTTGCTTCTGTAATGGCTTGTATTGATGGAATCTGCTCTTTATTTTTTTCTGTTGTTGTTTCTACTGTTTCTTTAAATGCTTTAATTTTAATATTTGTTCCACTTATCAATTCAGCCATTTGGCCCATTGACTGACTAAATTTTGATTCTGGGCTACCAGCAGCCAATCTTGCACTATCTCCTGGATAGGCCCCAGCAGCCAATGCTGTAGCATATTTTGGAATATTCTTATATATTTCTAATGCATCACTTTTTGTAATATCAAACCTTGGAGCAGTACCTGACAAAAATGTCATTGGATTATTCAATCCAGCATTTTTCTTTCTGAAAGTAACTCCTCCTGTTGAACCTTCCTGGAATTTCATTGTATTCAAAGCATCAAACATGGGAATACCATATTTGGCTACTGCTTTTTTATTGATAATGTATTCGCCACCTTCTACTTCAATAGGAGTTCCTTCAAGAAATCCTTTAATTCCACCTCTTTCATGAGAAGGCCCAAATAACAATCCACCTCTGGACTGTTCCTCATATTTAACACCCCTTCTATTAGAAAATCCTGCCGTTCCTCGCAAACTTTGAACAAATCCTCTCAACTCTCCTGCAAAGAAATCACCAAAGGTTTGCTGTTCTGTTACAGACCTATTTGTTACATCAATTAGTTCTTGATTCTTTTCAACCAATTTATTGATAAGTGTAGAATTCTTTCTAAGATCCTCACTCAACAAGGATGCATCCATTTGGACTTTTCCATCCTTGAAGTACAACGCACCTATATCAACACCTTGTTTTAGGTAGGTTTCTACTGCGGATAATTGTTTTTCTAACTGGGTTTTGATTTGGCTAGGATCGCCAAAGATTTTTTCTGCGAAGGATCTATCTTTGAGTTGCTTGTCGAAGTAAGCTTCTATCGTTTGAACAAATTTTGTTTTTGCAATTTCCTGTTCTGTCATTCGCAATTGTTTTTGCAAATCGACTTCTTTTGTAATATTTCTTTCTATTTCCAATTGGTTTTGCTTATCAAGCAGCAACCCACGCATCCTGTCAGCTTCTGCTTTTAGAACTCCATCCTTTTTAATAGTTTCTTCCAAGATATTCTTTTCAATCTCATTTCTTTCTTGCAATAAGATATTTTCTATTTCTGTAATAGATTTATTCCCCTTCAATAAGGAAGATTCCATTTGCAAGATTCCAATCGACTCTTGTCTTCTTCTATTTTCTGTATCCTGCTGCTTTATCTTTTCAATTGCAGCCAACCTTGTTTCCTCTTCTGCAAGAAGAAGATTGACTTCTGTTTGTTGATCAATTTGAAAGGCCAAAGCATCCATTCTTGCTTTGTCTCTTTTGTTAGCGGGATCAAATCCCATTGCCAACATTTGGTTCATCAACAACTCTTTTTCAAGTTTTGCCCTTTCCTTAATATCAAACTTCCTAAACTCCAACATGCTCATTTCTTCATCTACATACTTACTTCTTTCCTTTGCAATTTTGAGGCTTGTTCTTTGTGTTTTTAATGTTGTTTCTTTATCAAGCTCAGTATTTTTGAAGAAATCATTGAATGATTTTTCTACCTGTTGAACAGCTTCTGCTATAGCAGGGCCATACTTTTCAACAATCTCTTCAATCTTAAACTCTAATTGTTCTGGAAGAATTGCTTTTTCTCCTGCATCTTGAATTGCTTTTTGAACTGCAGGAATCTGCTTAATCATATCCACCAATCTATCAAACCCCAAAATCGTCTCTAGTTCTCCTCTTTCTTTAATTTTTGAAGAAGAACCATCTTCATAAATTCTCTTCCTAAAATTCCTCAATGTTAGATCAATTCCAGAATCATCTAACATTTTCTTAAAATTCCTTGCATTAAACAAAGAATCGGGAGCATCTACTCTAAAAAATTCCTTATCAAAATCAAATGATGCTTCTTTTACAAGAGTTTGCAACTCCTTCTGGAAATCTTTTTGGAAAGAAAGCGCAAATTTTGAAAGAGCAGATTGAATTGGTGTAAATTTTATATCAAATGGATTGTTGAATTCTTCTTGAAATGCTTTTCTCGCTAATCTTGCTTCCAAACGATATTGAAGAACTGCTGCTTCTGTTGAAGCTCTTTGTTGTTTCAATAGAAGTTCCTTAGCATCCTTTTGTCTTTCAACCTCTCTTTTCTGTATTTCATCAGATAACTTTTTGCCATTAATCGTTGCTGTTTCTTGCAACTTTTTTAAATTAGATAATTGCCCTTCAAGATCTTTTTTACTTTCTCCAAACATCATATCAGTAATTTGAGTTCTGCCGATGAAACTCAACTCTTCTTCTGTAGCCTTTCCAAGTTGCTTAAATGCTTCTTTTACATGATTTGCAGCTTCTGTTGCATTTTTCTTCATCATTCCAAATGCTCTTTCAGAATGTCTTTCAAACATTCCATTAATTCCAAGGAAATTCTGAACAGAATCCGGCAAATTACCAAGAGTTTTATCAAGAATAAAACTAACACCTCCAGCTATTGCATTACCTAAACCCTTAAGCCACTTATAAAATGCTTGAAATGAATTGAGAACAAGTTTAACTGTTCTCATAATAACTACACCAACAGCTTTAAATGACTTTTCAACTGTAGCAAAAACACTTCCATAATCATCTCTTGCAGATCCAGAAAACTCTTTTATTTTCTTCTTTACAACTTCTATTTCATTTGCAATTTCTTTTTGAGCAGTAACATTATTTTCAAATGCTTGATTCAAATAGTTCCACTCAATAGTTGCTTCTTCTGCAGGAGTTAATAAACTAGTCTCAAGTTTTCTGGCTTCATCATTTACTCTTGTTATCTCGGATGCTGCAGCAGCAAGTGCTTCTTCAAGATTCCTTGCATTGTATGCTACCAAACCAACTGTTTTTTCTGTACTCTCAAATGCATTTGCAGCAGAATTTAGAGCATAAAATAGTCCAGTCACCTTCAAGATGACAACTGCAAGTTGAGCAAAAGCCATAAGTCCTTTTGCTGGCCCTGTTGTCATAATGGTTGCAACTAGAGTTGCAGTGACTTGAAATATTTTCAAAGCCTTTGTTGCAGCATATGCTGCCAATGAAATAGCACCAAATACTTTTACAAATTCAACAAAACCTGCTGTTAGTGGGATAATATTATTTGCAAGTTTCTCCAAGGCTTCTGCAAAAGGAGCAATTACATCCTTATTGTCTGCAAATTTTTGAATAAAATTGGCAAGAGACAAGAAACTATTTGCCAGGGCATCATTCGCTTTTTGAAAGGATACATTAAATCCCATCAATGCTTGAACAGAAGTCTGAACATTCGTAATAGCTTGTGAAACCGTTGGCTTGATATCCTCAAAGGACTTATTGATCTTTGCTCTGGATTCATCAATTGCTGCCAGCATTACTTCTGTCGTAATTAACCCTTCTCTTGCATAGGCTCTCAATTGACCAACTGTAATACCAATGGATCTTGAAATAGATTCTGCAAGTGTCGGGGCCAATTCCAAAATGGAACGAAGTTCATCACCCTGCAACCTTCCAGAAGCCAAGGCTTGCGACAACTGAACAATCGCATTTCTTGCTTCTTCTGCAGTTGCACCTGCAATTTGGAATGCTTTTGAAATTGTTGAAGTTGCTTGTGCTAGTGCAAGAGTATCTTTTTGCAGTTCTCTTGAATTTCTACCAACCCTTGCCATCAAGTTGCCAATTGCAAACAAGGATTGTCTTGTTGCCATAGCAACAGAAACTGCACTTCTTAGATTTGTATTAAGAGTTGCAAAATTATTATTTACAATTCTAAGTCTACTCTCCATCAATTTGAATTGATCCGTCATCCGAATCAAATAACCAACAACATTCTGTGCAATAAATTGAGCAGCCGCTTGTGCAAGAGTAGTCATAAGGTATGAATTTGTCTTTAAGGAGAAACTCATACTCTTTAATGTATAATTTAAAGCACCAAGATCTCTGTTCAAAATCATAAAACGGGTACCTGCTTTTTCTGCAGCCTTATTCGTTTTATCTAGTTCTTTATTTGCCTTATTTAAGGCTTTTGCTTTTGCAGATAGATTTTCTGCAGTGTTTCTTAATTTATTATTTGTTTCATCAAGACGTTTTGCTAAATCCTTGTTAGCATTTTGCAATGCTGTAATTTGAGCATTGTAATTACCTGTCGCTGCAGCAATAGAATTAATAGCTTTTGCCATATTCTCAATAGGCTTAACAATCCTATTAATGGATTGTTCAATCCTTTGCATCGTCTTCTCAAGCCTATTTATCGAAAGATCTAGCTTTGCAAAACCCTTATTTAAAGTATTGATACCCTGTTGAGCCTGTCCAGACTCTAGGATCACTTCCATTGTTGCTGCCATTATCTCCTTCTCGGCTGTCGCATACTTGCAGATTTTCTTGGAACTGGAGCAGAATATCCTTTTTGAGGCCCTTTGTTCTTTGCCTCATTTTTCTTCTTTTCTCGTTCCTGCTTCTTCTTTTCTTCTTCTTGTCGATGTGAGAATAGACTCATCTCTATCTTGAATAGAGATTCATAA
>Ga0208645_1002208_pt1 | contig 15785 bp, 10 predicted proteins | sample VirMetDEL_Sep_01_FD_184519 | JGI IMG/M metagenome (GOLD analysis project Ga0208645, IMG submission 184519) | Aqueous microbial communities from the Delaware River and Bay under freshwater to marine salinity gradient to study organic matter... | ecosystem: Environmental > Aquatic > Marine >... | reverse complement strand
GGTATACCAGCAGTGACTTTTTTTACGATGATACGTCTTGTATCGTTACTCATCTCTTTTCCTTATATAATACTAGTGACCGATGGCATAACTTCAATTTGACCCTCTAATATTTTTTCACTAATGTCTAAAGAACTATCCCTTAATAAGAACACATCATAAACATATCTACCTCGTGGTATATCATCGCTTAATTCGCCAGTAAGAGTCAGGTCTAGTAATCCTAGAGTGGGATCGTTATCACCAAAAGAAGTAGAAAATGAATAAGTAGTAGCATTACTAGATGAGTAGCTTTTTCTGAATCTAGCTCTAGCAATTAATCCAGTCAAATCTTTAACAGCACCGTTTTCATCTACAATTTCAAGTCGAAATGAAATATCTTCTCCTTGATGAACCTGTAGATCAGAGTATTTAGTCATAAGCTTCTTCTTAAACAATTTTGATAGATATAAATATTTATAATCAATTGGATTCAGCCAAAGCATGAACCAAGCTCTTTAGTTCATTAATTTCATTCTCTAGTTTATTGATCTTCTGATCCTTGGTCGATTACAAAATCTCTTTGCTGAGCCATTATTTCCTCTAAAAAACATTTTTCTATTATTTATACTTTAGAATTAATCAATTCTTTTAGGAGTTGTTTTAGTTCTTTTACATCATTTTTTAATTCTTGTATTTCTTGCTCATCTTTAATACGTTTTTCTTTTTGTGCTTTTGCAGCTTCAAGTGCAGATTTATTCATATTTACAATCGCCCCGGTTTTAATATCTCTATAATAACCGGGGTGACCTTCAACTTTCACATAATTATCACTCATATTATGTACCCAAAGTAATAGCCCGAAGTGATGTGAGGACAGGTGGACGTGAACTGTTACCCGCACGCATCACTACCTTAATTTGGTAGGTAGTGAATGGATTCAATGTACCAGTTGCACCACCAGCAAGGTATTCATATTCACGGAATACTCTACGATCTTCATCAGTTGGGTTATTAGTTTCTTCTTCAACAAGAACCCATGTTTGTTCTTCAATAGCAGCATCAGAACCTTCTTCAACTGTACGGTAATATACATCCAAGAAGCTGTTAGTGCTACGATGAGCATCAATCAGAATCTTAATACCGACACCTGCTTCAGACAATGTAATTGGCTTGGTTACATGCTTAGACAAAGAAGAACCGATACCATTTATTGCTTCAGTCACATAGTCAAATGGTACATTAAGAATACCAGTTTCATCAGTTGAGTCTTGGTTATCAATAACGTTGGTTGTAAGAACCGCACTCATTGTTGACAAATCAATCATTGGAGAAATGAACTTGTTATGCGTACTCAATGTTGCGTTAATATCAAGTGAATGTTTACCAACACCCAACTTAGTTTCTTCAGCAGACTTAGCAACAATCATAGAAGGATTATCAAACAAAAGTTTTTCACGATTGATAATATTATGATCAGTGCTATTTTTAACATATGCACCATTACCAACATCATTAGCTTTAGTCAAGCTTGCGCCATCAGTAAAGTTAGCAACAAAATCAACATTAGTCTGATCTTCAACAGCTACATCAAACGTAGGCATAAACTCATCAAATATAATATTGCGTGTTACAGTAATATCATCCGTTGGATCAATTGCATAGAATCCATCTGAATCGGCTGCTGAATCGGCTGTAAATGTAAATCCTGTACCATCTACTTTTTGTACAATACGTGTACCTTGAATAGATGTGCCAACAATACCACCATAATTACCGCTTGAATCAATACCCGTAAATGTAATAGTATCACCCTTTAGCAAACCATGATTTGACAATTGAACAAATACATCACTATCATTACTACTAGTTGTAAATTGTGTAGTAAGTGATTTAGGTTGCAGATCATCGTTATTGAATACTGCAACACCAGATACAGACGGATCAAATACAGCACAGCGCAGAGAGAACATAATATCACGTTCTTGATCAGGTGACCAAGTTACACCATTCTGCGATACAAACAACGATCCAAGGTTTGGCTGACGGTTAATACGATTAACTGTCGAACCAAGTTCAAAGGAACCAACCTTAGATACAAATACATTGTATTTAGTTGTATCAGCAATAAGAACAAAGGCATAGTCTTCTTCAGGCTTAAGGTAAACCGGCTTGTCAAATGTAAACGTGGTAGGCGTTGCTTTAACAGTCGCCATATCATTCAGATTACCTGGAATGTTTACATCATCACGATCTACCTGAACTTCAGCGATAAACACCTTATCCGGAACGCCATTAATCATTGGACGAATTTGCATTCGTACCGGAATGTCTTCAGTTGGACGTGTTGCAAAGAATACATCAATCTCTGTAACAAATCCACCCGCATCCATTATATTAGGCAGGCGGAAAGACTGAGACAATGGGTCTTTGTAAGCACACTTTTGTACAAAAGCGTTATGCAATCCACCCCAACCAGTTACGCCAGAATAGCGACTGGTGCCCAATAGGCCTTGGCGTGGTGCAGTACCATAACCAAAACGTGGTGTAGGTTTAGTCACAGAACGTGTTGTTGTCGGTGTTTTATTACTAAACAAAGACGTACTGGTTCTTACAGACGTAGACTGACGTGTACTCTGTGGAGTCGACGTAGGTCTATGCGTCGTGGATTTTGTTACAGCTGGAACAGACTTCGTTGAAGAAGTTGAAGCTTTCTTAACTATAGTAACTTTAGCACCACGTACTTTTTTCTGTGGTTTTGGCGTCATGAAGCCCATTTTGACGCCTTCGGAGTATTTACCTTTACTACCATATTTTCTATATGTAGGAATAGAGGTGAAGCCACCAATTGCACTCGGCAATTCAGAACCACTAGCACTACCAATGCGACTACCAATCCGTCGCCACTGCGCAGGTTTTACTATACGTCCACCATTTTTCTTTAGATTAACAGCTGGTAGATAGAAATAATATGTCCAAGTGTATTTGGTCTCAATTACCGGCGGTTGCTTTGGGGGCGGATTGACTGGCGGAGTTGGAGGAACTGGAGTAACACCCGGCGAAGGTGGTCGTGGAGTTGGACGTGGCCGTGGCCGTGGAGTTGGTTTTGGCCGTGGGCGTGGCGCCGGTGCCGGCTTAGGTTTAGGTTTAAACTGCGTTGAATATGTTGCATTTGCACCGGAAGTAGCAAATTCAGCGTTATTAACTTCGATATCAAACAGCTTAAACTCGCGTGTACCACCTTTAAAAGTAGCATGTGGAATAAAGAAAGAGCCAATAAGTTCACCCTTTGCATCACTCACAAGATCAGTAGTACCATCAGGATGATTTTCTAAAGTACGAATACGTTTCGCATCTGTAGCAGATGTTCGAACTGTAGAAGATTTTGTAAATGACGTTTCTGTACGGCACCAGTTAGAAACACTCTGCGCTTCTTCACCAAAATAAGCAAAGTATTTGGTATTAGGCTTAAGGCCGCGAGCACGGAAGAATACTTTCCGTGAATTCATAAATGTACCAGACTGCAATACACCAAAGTCAAACTTATCACGGGTAATAGGAGCACCAGTGCTTGTCTTACCCGTAATTACTTTAATTGGCGCAAATGCTTCAATATCTAATGAACTTGCTGTCATCTTATTGAATTCATCAAGTGCTTGTTTTTTCTGACGAGCTAAGCTTTTATTAACTGCTGTTGTTTTAATTTGGCCCTGGCGCTTTTCTTGTTCAACAAGGCTATAGTAACGCTTAATCAGATTTTGCGCACGCAGGTTATTGATAGTTGTATGGTAATCACGATTTGGGCTCATTTCCATTGAACCAAAGTAACTAACAACATCAAACGGATTAACGTTTTCAGTCTCAGAAGCAAATGGTTGAACAATCAAATCAGAATCATTGTAATTCAGCATTACATGTTCACCCCATACCCGTGTATTAACAGAGTATTCAGAATCGTACATAATACGAATAGGCTGTGAAAGTTGAACCGGTTTAACTACTTCATTTGTAGTATCAAAAAATACCGAGCTATTAGACAAATCAGTATATTCAGGACCGCTAAAGTTATCAGCAAAGAAACCAGTTTTGAAACGATTATTACCATTTTCATCAAGAACTTCAATCTTAGATGTATCAGCTTCCAACAGGTTCAAGGTTGTAATTTCTTCAAGGCGTTCAATACGATCTTCAATACGACCAATATCAGCCATTGTATAACCACGGTTATCAATGTATGTGATTTCAAGATCATCTTCATCATCTGTATATGGATTTAAATCAATATTGTAAAGACGCAAAGAAGCTTCTGGAATCTGTGGGTATTTTGCATTAAATCCTGGCAAACCAGATACCGTTACAAAGCTGCCATCTTTAGACAACACAAGAACATCTTTACGAGGCAAATAATATTCAATATCAGCCTGAATAGTATCAGTATTCAAAGGCAGTTCATTGACACGTGCAGTTCCCGCCGAAAAGTTAGAACCGGTATCATCTTTACGAGATCGGAAGTCCAATACATCACGTAGTTCAAACTTACGATCATCAGACAAAGTATAATGAGGAATATTTTGATAATCAACTTGCCCGATATACGAATTAACAGAGAAGAAATCACCGGTTGTACCGTGATCGAAATATTCAAATCGAGCAAAAATATTCCCTGCTGTTGGTGTTGATTGATCATCACCCTGAAAAATCAAACGACCTTCATCATAGAAGTTATCACGCTGGCCACCATCAAGTGAATAATTACTGAATAAATCTACACCATCAGAATCTACTGCTCTAATACGAGACACAGTTTGAACATCTGCTTTGCCCAATGGAATAAACTTTAGTCCATTACCATCAGAATCAATTGTAGCAGTTACAGTTGTTTCAGTCAAGGTTTTAGTACGTGCAGTACCAGCACCTTTATTAACTTGAACCAATACTTCGATTGTAGTAGAAGCAGAGGCTGCATGTGTAATTGTAGAAGAGGGTGTACCAGAACCGGTTGGTGTAACATCAGGTGTAATTATAGCACCATCACTGGTACGGGAAACAATCCAAGAACTATTGTTAGTAAAGGTTTCGCCGCTAGCGGTTAGGGTAAGTGTGCCAACACCTGAAACATTCAAAGCAACAGTCATACGACGCTGAACAGTCAAAGAAATATCAGTCAGCGCACGTGGGCGGTCATGCTGCATTGTAAAGAATACGTTATTATTATTTGTTTCTTTGATTCGAGCTTTACCATATTCAAGGACAACATCACCGAAAGAAGTAACACTAGTACCCATCGAACGAACATCACTAAACTGCTGACCTGCATTCATATTCACATCAAACAGGTAGTAGTTGTAGTTTGAACCAGAAGCTTCGACCGAACGAACACGTGCTGTACCAATAGTAGAGCCAAGGTAACCAGCAGAGTCACGTAAATTAATATTTTCTAAGGTATCAACGTTAGGGAAACCCAACATTGTAGATCCATCAATAGTAATATAGTTACCAAAGTTGGCAGCAACAACATCATTGACAATAGTTTGTGTATCACGAGCCCGGTCAATTGAAATAATAGTGTTTGCTTGTGTTTCGTAACGGTAACCGCTTACATATGCAATACCTTCACTAATATCAATATCAAGTACATCAGAATCGATAAGGTTAGGTTCAATATCAATATTAAATGGTTCAACCGTATAATCACCGGACTCTTCGGAAGTACGCTTAGCTAACTCATCGCCAACAATGCCATAAGTAGTTTTTTCGGTTTCATCCAAAAATACACCATCAATAACAGTATTGGTATAAATGAAATTATCATCTTCCGCCAAATCATATTCGGTAGTAAGTTCAAGAGTAATCCGGTAACGGTCTGCACCTGGTGCAGTTTGGTTAGGAAGAACATTCTGGTTATCGTACAGAGCATCGTTATCGTCAGCTGTTACAATTTCTTGATTAACTTTGAAACCAATCATTGCAGTCGGGAAAGCAAAGTAACGGTCAACCATAATGGTCTGAGGGTTACACTGAACAAAGTGTCCAGCTGCATAAAAAGCGCCGGTAGATACAGATACAGAGGAACCTACACCAGTTGCAGAGTTTTCTTCAGTGTCTACCGTTTGAACAGAAACAGAAGTACCATTGCTATTTGTCAAAGTAGCAGAAGGTGTAAAGCGTACAGATTCTTCACGGTCACCAAGAGTATCGGAAGTTGTACCACCAACAGTGCTAGTATAGTTTACATAGAAAGTAGCAGGATTTTCTGCATCAACATATGGCTCAATACGAGTAATACGACCAGCAATACCTGTACCAGATTCGGTAATAGTTTGACCTACAGCAAAATCTGAAATATCTGGGTTACCTGCAAGTTTCACAAATTCCATATTTGTGTTGAGAGTTAATCCAGCAGGATTTACTTGTGAACCAGTGCGAAATACGTTGTTAGCAAATCTTTCAATCTCTTTCTGAATAACAGTCTGCATTTGTGTCAATTCACGGGCTTGTAATGCACGCCCAGAATTGAAAAGAATCCGATGATAATTATCAGAATCTCTAAAATCGTCCTTATAGGTAGTAGAAAAAGTTGTATCTGTAAGTTTACTAACCATAGTTTTGCCTTATACCTTTAAAGCTGGAAAACAATTTTAATGTCTTCAGTTTGTGCTGCGTCTCTAACAACTGGATTTCTATTTTCAATGTATAGTAATTCTCCGGAGAATGGATTAACTTCACCATTAGAATCTACACCAACCAGAGTTGCTGTATTTGTTCCAGGGTTATCAGAATCCACAATACTCTCATTATTAGAGAATGACTTAAATCCAGTGTTATCGTTTTGATGAATAAACAGTTTTGTAGTGACTCCATCATATTTATCTACATAAGCTTTAGCTTCTGATGTAGAACCACGAATAAGAGTATCACCTGCAAATGTTCCAGAAACACCAGAAATTGTAAGTGTTCTTAATGTGGAACCTGAAGAAGAAGTGAAATCACTATCTGCATGTTTTTTTGGATTTTTCAAAATACCAACTTGACGGAAATCTTGATCAACAATAAAATCACCACCTTCTGTTCCAGAAGGCTTTGCATTCATCATAACAAAATTTGCATTAATATCTCTTCTAGGGTCAGCACCAATACCTTCCATAGAGATAATAGGCTGAATATCAAAAGCACCATTATTAGAATCATTAGAGGTTACTTGAGCAAAACTATAACCAGAACCAAATGCAATATTACCTGAACCATCTGAATCAATAACAGCTTTTAATACTGTTCCTGAAACTTCATCAACAGTAAGTTTCAATGTAGCACCTGATCCATTACCTACAACAGTTGCAGTTGTATTAGAAGGATAATCAGCACCACCAGATACAATACGATATCCAATAATGGAGCCCTTAACAGCAGCATTCTGAACATTCAATTGTTCTGTTTCAATGTTAGATGTAGATGTGATGATTTTGCTTACTGGAATAAAGTTAGCAGAAAGATACTTGTTTGCATTCAAAGCGGTAAGAGTAAATAAGTATTTCCAAATATATCCATCTGCTGTTCTTACAGCAGAAGTTGTAGTGCCTATTGTATCAGGATTTACTGTTGAAATTACAGCAGCACCTGTAGCATCTTTACCCTGCTCTAGACAAATGTAAACTCTCTGATTTTCTGTGAAAACATAATATGCACCAATAGAAGAAAGTGTTACTGCATCTGAATATGATTTGTAAACAGTACCAGAAGACCAGTTATATCTGGTTGCAACAAAGTTCACATCAGACATTTTCTTAATGCCTTGCATGTTTGAACGGAATCGTCTTTCTTCTGCTACAGTGTTAGTAGCTGCTGGTACAGTTTCATTAGCATCCCATTGATCGGACTTTCCGATTGCAATATAGTAATTGGTGTCAGAATCAGCAACATTATCAATCAATGATTCGATTAATGTCTTTTTAAATTCGTTTGTTGCAATAGCTGTCATTTACTTGTAGCCCATTAAGTTAGATACGTGATTCTTGAGTCGGAGTCTCTATCAAAATGCCATTCTGTTCCATCCCAAGCAAGATCAAAAGAGATTTTGTCATGTAAGGTTAATCCTGTGGCTGTGCTAGGGTAAGCAAGACCACTAGAACCAATAGTAATAGAAACATCTACAGAAGATGCTGATTTGTTTATAATTCTTTTAATTTCACCGTTGCTTGTTCCATCCGAAAGTGTAAAACTACTGTTGATTGTTGGAGTGCTTGGTAAATTAAAAATATAAAGTGTGCTTGAGTCAAGAGAAGTTGTGCTATCTGAAATCGTTAAGATTTCACCACCCGGCATAAATCTATACAACTCATTAAAGTTATCATTTAACTTTTGACCAGCATCACGGAGTGTATCTCCTGTACCGTCATTTGCTGTTGTTCCTAAAGAAATAAGTTGTTTTGTCATATCACTCTAACTCGGTTAAAATTCTATTAGTTTTATTTATAGTGATTTAAATACAATTGTTATCATATTCATATTATTAATGTCGGTATAGTGTTTCTTCATTATAACTTCCACTGGAGTTTTCACCTCTAAAGTACAGTGTTCCATCATTCTGATATATAAGTTGCCATAGATTGTTAGAGGCTTTGTTAAACTCGTCAATAGCAACAAAAGTAGTAGCCCCTGTGCGCTGATATCTTCTACACTTTTGATTTAATCCACTATAAACAAAATAACCAGTGTCAGGATCACGATCTATATAGCCTTCTGCCTGATTAGCATCAACTGCTCTAGTAAATCCAGAACTTCCAACACTAACAGTACATGCTTGACCAAAAGTACCAGTAGTATTATTATAGTTAGTAAACCTGACAAATTGATTATGATAAGTGCTATTTACAAAATTAGTTAAAGGGTCTGCATACGCTAAGATTACATCATCATAGACAGGATCATACACACAACTAAATAGATCACCCCAAAAGTTATTTGCGCTGTACTGTAAGCTGCTGACCATTGCAGGGAAATTTGTATTTGTTGTGTTTAGTCTGAAAGTTTCACCTGTTATCTTTTTTACGACTAAGACTCTAGCATTATCATACTGATTTTCTGTAGCAGTTAAAACTAAACTGGTTCCAGTATCACATACATGATTAGGTTTCCAACGAGCATAATCTTCTTCATAGCACCGGTGTTTATACACTGATTCAAGTTGCCCGGTATTCACATCACCTTTTAAAAGTTCAATATCTATATAGTCAACACCAGTAGCTCCTCCCCCTGTACGATAAGCGTGCCAGAGGTAACCATCCACACGGTTTCCATTTGCATCTAGAACTGCACATACTGAATTTCTTTCAAGGTTTACTATTTCAGCTCCCCCACTGAAGCCACCAGTTATCCCAGTTATAGAAGAACCCCAGTTGGTCAAGAGTGGTGAATGCGTATACCCATAAATAGCTCCAATATTATCATATTCAGATGCTGACATATTAGAAAGATAATATGGATGATCTGCTTTATACGCAGCTGTTATCATTTTTGTTGCATCATCTGAGATTGATACAGAGTGTCCATATAATTGCTCGTTCCAACCACTAGAAGGGGTAATGACATAATCTTCTGTGAGAGGTGGATCACCTGATCCATTATCGATTCCGGAAGTCCAACCTCCTGTCGGCTCAGTGTAGACAAAGACTGCTCCAACATTCGTATGATCTGTATCATCAAAACCTTGAGCTCCAACAACTATGACCTTTCCAGTATTAGATACATCTACCGATATTCCTAAAGTGTGCCCGGCAGAAATTGTAAAGCTTTGAACTAACTGAGCGTCACCGAACGTATTCCACAAAAGATCACCAGTAGTTTTTCTAAGATGAACATATGCACTTCCAGCGGCACTTTGCCCAGAATTAGTCGGATCATTATATGCACCAACAACAATCACATTGCCATCAGCTGAAATTGCAACTGAATATCCAAAAAATTGATTATTCTGAGCAGAGTTAAGGTCTTTAGGAAGCAAGTAATCTGCAAAATTGGCGGTGCCTTCAGCCCAACCATTTCCTTTTTCAAAGACAATAACCGCTCCGTTATTGGAGGTATTGCTTATATCATAATACGGCATACCAGCAACTACCACCGATCCATCATAGGAAATATCTACTGCTGTTCCTAAAGAATCACCAGTGGTGTCGTTATACTGATATAATTTATAGTCTTCATATGTGTCTACCCATCCCCCAGAAGGTTTTTCAAAAAGATAGACTAATCCGTAACGCCATGAGACTACGTTGTCCGCTTCTGGTGCGCCAACTACAATAGTGTTTCCATCTCCTGAAACTGCTACTGAGTATCCAAAGTCCTGAACAACGGACGAATTTGTAGGTCTAAGCTTGGCTCCAGCCGCAGTACTAGCTGTTAGTGTAGACCAACCGCCTGATGGTCTTTCAAAAACATAAGCAACTCCAGTTCTAGTGCCCGTAGCACCGCCGTGCCTAGAGTTCTCAGCGCCAACTACAATCACCGAACCATCATAGGAAATATCTACAGACCAACCAAGATAATCCCTTATTGACCTATCAGCAGTATCTAGGCTAATTGGTCTTACATATGTCCAAGTTCCAGATTGATATTCCCAAATAGTGACTCTTCCACCATTAGTTACCTGGCTACTGTCGTAAGGCGCACCGATAACGGCGGTTAGTCCATCTCCAGAAACAGCTACGGCGTACCCTTCAAAATTGTTAGATTCTTCGCTAGGATGGTCAAACCACTGTTCAGTAGGAATATCTCCAGATCGAAAAGAACCAGTTGCGCTCTCAACTAGAAACTGGTGTATTGCTTCGGCAGATGCCATCATCATCGTATTAAAAAACATTAGCTTACAATCACTGATGCTACTGCGATGGTGTTTGATGCAATGACAACCATGCTAACAATCATGGTTTCACCAGCTGTGCCGTTTAGCACTGGTGCTGTCCCATCCTTATTCTTGAAAGTTGGACCGGCAAGTGTGAGCGATGCACCTGAAGCATCAGCGACAATCAGTGTAAGAGGCGTGCCAACACTAAGACCACTGGTGTTTGTCAAAGTAACTGTTGTCGATCCACTTGCCGTAACAGAACACGTCTGCTTTGCTGATGTATCCCATGTTGTATTTGTGTTTAGAGAAGGTGTTGCAATTCCTGTCACAGTAACATCACCGAGTGTCAAGTTAGTATCTAATTTAGCACTAGTTACAGCACCAGCACCAATTCCATTAGAATCTACCACCAAGTTTAAAATATCAGAATCATTAGCACTTATTTGAGATTGTAAAGATGTAATATCATTATCGTTTGAAGTAATCTGAGATTGTAAAGATGTAATATCATTATCGTTTGCGGTAATCTGAGATTGTAAAGATGTAATGTCGGAATCGTTTCCAGTAATCTGAGATTGTAAAGATGCAATATCAGAATCGTTTGTGGTAATTTGGGTCTGCATTAATCCTAAAGCGGAATCAACAGTTTCAAAATTCACATTGATTTTTAGTGCAGCAGTTCTAAGCGTGTCGCCAGTATTGTCATTGGCAGCTGCACCACGATTTAATATATTATCTGAGTCCAAATAATTGAAGACAACCATCTTTAATTGACCTTTTATGTAAGTGTTCTAATGTTTATTTATGCTGAATCTACACCAATAGTTGGATAGAAATCAAAAGCATTTTCATCAAATGTTTCAATAGTATTTGAGAAGTCAATACTCAAAATTCTATTAAGTCTATCAAGAGTGAAAATTGATCCACTATCATCTAAGAAATATTCATCAGTATCAGATAAGTTAAATCCAATATAAAGGGATTCATCACCATCACTGAATCTGTTTGAATTAACATCTAAAGGTTCTGCTCTTTCAATATACTGATTATTGTATGGTGATGTATTTAGAATGTCATTACTTGCATCATAATAATTATATCCACCATCACCATACATACGAACTTGTAGTGTATCATCAATAACTGTTACATTTGATCTTCCGCCTATACCAACAATTGACATAGGTGCTGTATTTGTAACTGTAAAGAACCCTGCTCCTGCACCAAGATTAACAATTGGTAATGTTACAGGAATTTTTGCATTTGTTACGGTTGTTTCAAATCTAACTTCTGCAAAAAGAGCCCAACCTCCAGGGTGAATATATTTCTTATAGAGGTCTCTCCATACAGAAATCGGTAAGTCGGAACGAACCAAAGTTGAATATACTTGATAGAAGAATGAATCTTGAATAAACTTTAAAGATTCTGCTCCAATTTCAGATTCACCGACTATGAACATTGACTTCTTTGGATATTCTAATTCAATATCAGAACCAAATAAAAACTTTAAAAATCCCTGAGAAGATACTGGCGTGCCTTTTGTCTTATAGAAAAATGGCATTAGTTTAATAATAAATCTAGGAATATCAAAATTGTCAGGTGCTAACCCAGATGCAAGTTCATCAAAAATAAATGCCAAAAATCTATCAGCAGTAATCTCACGATCTTTTAAATAAGCAATAGTTTGCAATTCACTTACAGGTTTCCGACCACTTGTGTCGCCATAAGTATGCGTCAACCAGTAGTAATACTTATCTAATAACTGAACAAAGACCGGATATTGATCCTGAAAGTGTTCAGGTAAAGCAGTGTCAACAGATGGTTGATGAAATAATAATTTATTTCTGTTTAAATCTGTAAGTGTGTTACTCATTAGTTAGTAGTACCTGAAACGGAGTTGGCAACATCAACATCTTGAATAGCAGAAACCAAATTTTCTCCTAGAGAAATAACTTCTCCACGTAATGGTTTAATTACAGAATCGTCTGCTGGTATTGCAAGTGTTCTAATGTAACTATTACCACTATTAATACTCGTTGGTTTAAATCCAGTTAAAAATACTTTACCATTGTCAGGCTCATAGTATCCAATATTGTCTTTAAGAACAGCATTATTTTGATCTATGATTTGTAATACAGTTGACCCTAATCTATTCACAATTCTGCACAACGTATTATTGAATGTGAAAAGGTCTGTTCTTACTTTTAATGATTGTGTATCAGGTTGTGCAATTGTATTCAAGAAACTAATTTCATAATCAGCAGTAACAATTTCATTTGTATTAGGATTAATCAAAGGTTCAAATCTACTTTCCTGTTCAATACTAACTTTTGACGAAAGAATAGCAGCATCAGTATTATCAATTGCAGTTGTAAGTTTAGACTTACGGAATACGTCATTGAACTTGCCAAGATTTTCACTTGCAAAAGATGCCACTGTAGATTTAACTAAATTTTGCATACTTTGAACAGTTCTATTAGTCAAAGATTTGTCATACTTAATTTCTGTTGTTACATTTAAGAATGTGAATGTTGGGTCAACAAATTCCATATCAACAGAGATAATAGAAAGTGGATCGGTAATATTATCACGAATACTGTTTCTAATCAATGTTTTTTGGGTATCACTAACATCATTCTCATAGATAAGTGATACAATAACTTTTCCATACTTTGCAGGAACATTATCTTCTCCACCCCATGCATTAACAGATTTAATACCTGGAATACGAGACTGAATAATTGATATGTAGTCACCAGAAGTAACAAGTCTAGAGGATGCTAACAAGTTAAGTGGAGCATTAGAACGAATAGATTCAATAGATTCTTTTTCTGCACCTTGAGCTGCAACTGCAACTGTATTAACAGTTAGTGGATACGATACAGCATTAACTTCGACTTGATTTGTTGCTGTAAATGTAGAAGCACGGTTAGCAGCAGTACCATTTGATGACAGATATTGAACCCGAATAATGTTGCCGGGTACTGGTGCTGTTCCTGTTGCTTGACCATCACCAAAACTAATTTCATAGAAACCATTGTAAGTTTCTACAGGAAGAAATAATTTAGTGTCTTCATTGTACTGTTTGATGGAAGAACTTTGTTCATAAATATCAAATTCATCAGAACTAGCAGTATCAAATACCTGCACAGTGATAGTAGAAAGATCAACATCAGTATCAGGAATAACATAAACTTGTCTCTCTAATGCATCATTACATCTAAAAGTTTTAGTTCTTAATACACCTTCACTGATTAAAATGTTACTATCACCTGCTTCTACTTCAAATGTAAAAATTCCTGTGCCACTTCTATCATATCCAATATATTCTTCTAAGGTAAAGAATGTATATTGAACACCATCTACAGTTGTCTTAAACTCAGTGAATTGTGGCAAAGTAATAGATGCAGGCTTAGGTGACACACTTGTCAAATTAACAGACAAAGTTACTGTTGCTTTAGCACCACTTTTAGATCGTGGAACATAACCAAGATTAAGAGCATGGTTAATCATTGCAGAACGAGTCTGTGCAGTGCTAAGAAATGATTCGTTCAAACCAAAGTTTGCTAACAGTGCATTTTGATGAGTATTTAATGCCAACACATCAAGCAATACAGAAAGCCCAGAACCTTCAAAGTCAAAGTCTGTAAACTCAGTCTGCCCATTTAAATAGTCTTTTAAACTAGTTTTGATATCATCAAAGTTGAGATTGGTTGTCTGAATTGTTTGTTTGCTTGCCATTTTTATTTAATCCTTGTCAGTGATGTATTTAATACCACCACTTCATCAGTTGATATAATCTGAAACTTAACAATAACACGCAAATCATTAGCATCAATATTATTAATTACCTGAACATCCAAAACTCTTGCTCTAGGTTCATAGTTTTCAATAGCAAAAACAATGTCGGTTTCAATTTCATTTGTAATATCTGGATAGTTTAGATCAAATAAACGACTGCGTAAATTAGCACCAAAGAAATAATTAAAAGGTTTTTCACCATGATTTGTCAACAGAATGTTTTTGATAGACTGCTTAACTGCTGCCGCATCTAGTTTCTTGAAGATATCACCAGAAGGCTTTGTATCCAGAGACAAGTCAATGTCTGAATAGTCACGTTCTTTTCTAGCAACAATAACTGATGTATTGCTTAAATTTTTATCTTCTGCTGCAAAGCTACGACGCACTGCCATCTAAAGGTCATCCTGTTTTTATTGTTATTTATACAGCATTCACGAAACACACTCTGCTAGTGCATTGTTAATTAAAAGATTGTAATTAAATTCTGTAGAAATATTGCGACTAAATGCACCTGTGAATTTATCACTGATATCAGGCATAGTTACAACAATGCAAGCATTTAAACTGCCATCTGGATTAATAGTATCATATGATAAAATCATTTTTTCAAAAAGATGGTTATCTTTCCAATATACTGCCAATTCAAATGTCTTTTCAAGAGCAACATTTCCTTCTTGGTCAATTACCTCAAATACACAAGAACGACCTTTTCCTGCTAATTCTTTAATTCCACCAGATGTGAGTGTTTCTGTTGTCTCTGGAAGATATAGACCTTCTGTTACAGATAATGAATATTTTTGACCAAACTTATCTTCTGAGTTATTGAAACCTGTCATCATAACACCAAACATATAATAATGTCTTGCCAATTCTTGACGTTCTGCAAGAGTAGGAAAATCATTTAATGTTGCTTGTGATAGAGATTGTGATATGAATCTACTTAAAGAAATGCCTCTGCCAAGTTTAGTACCTGTAGTAATTTCAGATTTACTCATAGGATTAAATTGCTTTTCAGGTAAAACTCTTTTTATATTTAAGAATTCTTTATATTTGTTTTTATATATTTGACCTGACCCGTATTTGCGAGTACCAAATTTTGCAGTTGGTTCTTTTTTCACAATACGTTTAACTTCTGTAGGTTGGTCAGATTTGAATCCAGAGTTTAATA
>Ga0208645_1002207_pt1 | contig 15793 bp, 18 predicted proteins | sample VirMetDEL_Sep_01_FD_184519 | JGI IMG/M metagenome (GOLD analysis project Ga0208645, IMG submission 184519) | Aqueous microbial communities from the Delaware River and Bay under freshwater to marine salinity gradient to study organic matter... | ecosystem: Environmental > Aquatic > Marine >... | reverse complement strand
TACTACGTACTTCTTCTATGGTTACAGGATATTCATTACGAAACAACGGTTTAATCAGTTCCATAAACATACCGTCACCAAAGTTAGACTCTATAACGATCTTGTTAACTTTGTTGTTTTTAGCAATGGAGACGAGACGTTTTAACGTCACCTCGTCGTACCCTCCTTTAATACCACCAGCATCGGGTACAAACAACTGACTGTTAAGCATCTTTACGACAGCGTAAGCCGTTTCGTCTTTACCTCGTCCGGAAGGATCAATAGACATGACGGAACCTGTGTACGGTATTAGTTCTCCTACAAGGCTGCTAGGACGTTTGTAGCGGTCTCCTGCTAGTCCTACATTAGGTAGTGTTCTGTCGGCTTTCTCAGGGTCACTGCTCCACACGATCTTTTCAGGGGCGGTATCAACGTCAACGTCGTGAATGATAAGGTCGTTAATCTTTAATGGGTAACGGTCACGATCACTCAGCTTAGGGTTTAACATGAACTGCAACGCAAACCCGGTACGACCGTAAGACAGCTGACGTTCTTCAAGGTCCATATCACTGAAGCGTAGGGGTTCTGTAGAAGTGCCCGTGGTCTCAGGAGTTATGTTATCCCGTATAAAGGGTGCAAGGGCTGTACCGTAGTTGTTATCAGCGTCTTCCTCTTTTGGGTATTGTGCGGGCCATACACGCTGCTCATAGCCTCTCTCTGCCAGTTTAGTGTACAGGCTGTCCTCGCATTGGGGTGTACCAAGAAATACAATCCTAGAGCTTTCTAGGGGCTTTATAATAGAATCAAACTCTTTGACGGCTTCGTCCAGTTTATCCCGTAGTCCTTGTGTTTGAGAGTTGGACGGTACTTCTACGTCATCCGCTACGATTATATCAGCACGGGAACCCGTCAGCTGGGATGTTACTCCTAACGACTTAACGGAGGGTGCGTGAGAAGCAGGAGCACCACTAACGTCAAAAGCTATCTTACTGAATCGTTGGTTCTCTGATGGTTGTAGATGTTGTAGAGCGGGGATGTCCTGTATCAGACGTAACGTAAAAGTGGAGAAGTCATCTGATCTATTCTTACTGGCAGACACAACAAGTATGTTTTTTGTTTGGTCAAGTAGTAGTTGATGAACAACAAATGCTGAGGTTATCCAGCTCTTACCACACCCACGAAATGCTTGAATAACGGAACGACGAGGTCCATTTTGCAAGTATAAAGCCATGTCGTACTGTAACGGAGTAGGGTCAGGCAGGTTAAGGTGTCGCCATACAAGACACAGAAAGTTTCGGAAGTCTCGTAGTTGTGGTGGTATCTCTTGGTGTTTCTTCTTCATAACAATAAAAAGGAGCCGACGTTATGTTGCCGACTCCTTTGAAGTATAAGGGAATGTAGTAAGAAGTTAAAGTTGTTTCTCGATGGGTATATCGTCTTGTTGTTCTTGAGGGAACGGTAACGCTTTGAACTCATTAGCTAAATCGTTAACAGGAGTACCACTACGATTATCTACCGTGATGTTGTTATCCTTTAACCATTTACCGACAGCGTTCATAAGAGCCGGGTTGTATTCCTCCATAGCTTTCATGTAACCTACTGCACCTTTGCACAGATCAGTATAACTGTCTGCAAGTTTAGCTCCTTCTACGTGATCCTTCATAAGTATTATTTGTTGTCTCTCGGCATCTCAGAGTGGTCACCACGTCCGTTCATATTGTTAAGGATTCGTGTTACCCACATCTGTAAAAGAGCGGAGGAGCTGAGACCGAGCGTATTAGCGATCCCAGCTACCTCCTTCTTTTGTGAGCTTGTGAGACGAAAAGTTAGAGATGCAGTATCTCTTTTTTTACCTTTCGCACTCATTCAGCAAACTCAAGTGTTAGGCCATTGCAGCTGTAAAGTCAGCCAATGAACCAAGATTGTTTCCGTCTCCAAGAACAACGTCGTTAGCTTTAACGTCGATCAAGGTAGCACTTCCGTCGTCTCCACTGATGTCAGTAGAAGAAGCACCAGCTGAAGTTTTGTAGAAAGCGAACTTATCTTCACCTTCATCGTAAACAGCAGCGATGTTACCGTCGTCGGAAGAACCACGCTCAATGATAAACCCAGCGTCGTTAGCATTGTTAGCAGACCCAGCAGCTCCGTCATTGATGAGCATGATAGCATCTTTGATTTCGGAGTTAGTGGTTTGTACGGAAGTAGTTGTACCATTAACAGTTAAGTTACCGCTAAGTACAAGGTTAGTTCCGCTTACGTCTCCAGTGAAGGAAGCACCACTAAGATTAGCTTTGGCAGCGTCAAGAGCAGCTTCAGCAGCACGAGCAGTGGAAGCTTCAGCATCAATGTTCGACTGAAGATTCGTGTCGGCAGATGATCTGGCAGTAGCTTCACCACTAACAGCAGCGATACGAGCAGTTTCTTCAGCGTCAATATTGGACTGTAAAGTCGTATCAGCAGAAGCACGTGAGCTAGCCTCGTCGTTGATGTTTGTTTGAAGGGTCGAGTCAGCAGCTTGACGGGCAGTCTCTTCAGCATCAATGTTGCTTTGGAGAGTTGTGTCAGCACTGGCACGGGAAGAAGCTTCACTATCAATGTTAGACTGAAGGGTGGTATCGGCAGATGCACGAGTACTTGCTTCAGAAGAGATAGCGTCAGCGTTAGTTTTGATCTGTGAGTCGAGAGCTTCGTCAGCAGCAACCAAAGAACCAGCAGATGTGATGTAGTTGGTTGAGGAGTTAGCTGTGTAAGAACCGTCCGATCCAAGACCAGCACCAGTTTCAATAGCGTCTACAGCTGCTTGAAGAGCGGTGTCAGCGGATGCTCTGCTGCTTGCTTCACTGTCAATGTTACCTTGTAAGGTGGTATCAGCAGACGCACGGCTAGAAGCTTCGCTGTCGATGTTAGATTGCAACGTAGTATCTGCACTTGCACGACTGGAGGCTTCCGAATCAATGTTAGTTTGTAACGTCGCTTCAGCAGCTTCCGCACGTGATGTTTCAACGGCAATAGCACTTTTGGTCGATTGACCGATTTGATAGAATATAGATGATGTATCTGGCATATTATTTATTAACTATAGTTAGTATTGATGGTTAAAGTTAAGCAGTACCATCCGAAACAAGCTCTGTCCAAGCAGACCCGTCCCAAATGATAATCTTATTAGTGTCCGTCTCAAAGTATGTTTCACCAGCAGTTGGCGAAGCGGGACGGGTTGACGATGTGACTGTGTTTAATTTAGCCATGTCTTATTCTTCCTCCATAGGTTGTGTCCAAGCTTCTCCCGCCAACACGGTCAACATAGCCGAGTGAGAGAGTGTATCTTTTCCGTATAGGCATCGTGGTTTAGCTCCTTCGTATTTAACAAAGGTCTCATCACCTTGCACGTTATATCTTAGTGTATCAACTGATGTTTCAAGTACTTCGTCAAAGTTAACGGTACTTACTTCATCAGCGTTTAGAATTACATATTGTCTATTGTTCATAGTTATTAAGAGGGTACATCAGTTGAAAAAGTAGGACCATTAGTAAGAGTACCGTTATTACCTCCGCTTCCCTGATCAGTTATAGTCGTGCCTGTACCACCGTCGTTGTCGCCCATTCTCCACCATAAAGCGGGAGAGTAGGAAGTTAAGTCGATAGGACCACTACCACTATTGTACATAGCTAATAGATCAGCCTCAGATACCGCAGAAGTAAAGATACCTAACTCATCTATCTTACCGTTAAAATTGTTATTTATACTTCCATTCCTGTTTCTCGCACCCGCTGTTAAGCGTTGTGTGGTTGCCTTAGAACCCGTTCCTGAAGTATAAACACCAAAACTATTACCCACCTTTGTGCCGTCTAGGTAAATATCATAACCAGCATTACCTGAGTTTGTAGCACTACTAGAGGATTCCCAACGGATTCCCAAATGATGCCAAGTATTAGCTGAGATAGTCACACCACTACCTGCATAACTCCATACATGATTAACATTAACAACACTTATTACTTCATCAGCGACAACACCAAACCAATCACCACCTAAAGCGATTCCTATATCAAGACCCCCGAGACCTAATAAGTAGCTTTTCACCCCTGAACCGTAAGCAAGATCAGGTCTAAACCAAACCGATATTCCTTCGACAGTTAATGAAGATGGACTTGACCCTGCGTCTATATAGTCATTAGCCCCGTCAAAGTCTACGCTGTAGGTGTTACTAAAACCTGAACTATATTCATTAGCAAACGTTCTCCACGATCCGCTGTCATACGCAACAATAGCACCTGCATCGGTACTACCCGCAGCTTTCAAATATAACTCACCATTCTTAGCAAGTCCGTTAGTTACTAGCGATGATTGTTCGCTGTCGTTAATTACTGTAATATCGCTCATGTGTTTAGCTGTTGTTATAGACTTGCCAGTTACTACCGTCAAATACGTAGAGATCATAAGTATCGCTTCCGTACATGATAGTGCCGACGTCGTCGCTGGTTCTTGCTGATATGTTAGCTGCCGTGTCTACATCGGGTGAAACGGTATCTTCAGGAAAGCCGAGAATAGACTTTAAGAAGTCCGTCACAGCGTCCGTTTTATCTACCTTGTCATCCAACTTCGACTTAACGGTCTGTCCGATTTGTTGAAGTATGTTAGCCATTAGTGATTATATTTTTATGTTAGTGATTATTGATTGTCAAAACTATTGAGCAGCTTGCCATCCTGAGCTTGTAAATACATACAATTTATTAGTGTCCGTGGCAAAAGCCATCGTTCCTAATTCGTCGTCAGTCCTTGCTTGAATATTACTCTCGGTGTCCAGAATAGCCTTGCTAGTACTAGTAAGAGATATTAATAAGTTCCTGACACTCTGTCCCATTTGATACCATACGCTCATATTTTGCTTTCATTTTTATTAGGTTAAATCCGACTCTTGTTAGAGTATCATGGATCACCTGTCAAGCCTTCAAGAAATTCTGCGTGATCTCCTACCTCTTCTTCACGTGCATCTAGGAAGTACGGCAGGTCGTTCCAAGCAGTCGTCCCGTCTCCTATCTTAATACGATTACGGTCAGCATCTAACTCGATAGCGACCTCTCCTTCCAGCAGTACAGGGTTCTCTTCCTGCCACTCAGCATAAGTACCACGTCTTAATTGTATACGTTTTGTAAAACTAGGCATCTGGTTGTCCTCCGTCGAATATATCAGTGTCGTCCAATACAGGACCACCCCCGTCAATAGTAACAAAAAATGGATCACTCTCCAGCGATGAAACCTTAGCTTGTAGATTGTCAGCTTTCTCTTTGTTCTCAGTAGCTACAGCCGACGACGTAGCCGATATGGTACGCTGTTGAAAGCTTAACGGATTAGGACGAACGACAGGTCTTCTAGCAGGTCTAGCCATTTCTTAGCACTTCCAACGACGCAACGCCAAAGCTTTACGGGTAGGTCTGCCTTTACTGTCTTTCATTGGTCCTTTTACTCCTGACATCCTAGCACAGAAGGAACGCTTACGGGGACCACCACCGGGTTGAGGAGCTTTTAAGTTAGACCCAGTAAGTTTATTTATTCTTCTCCGACCTGACTCACTAAGACCACCTTTGGCAGACTTATCAGAAGCTCTTAAAGATACAGAGGCAGACCTCATCCTTACTTCTTCTTCGGGAACCCACGCTTCATGTTAGCGTAAGCCTTTGGCGATATAGTTGACTTCTTCTTACTACGGCTGATACCTAAGCGTTTACGTCTATTCATGTTGTAGTATAGTCCTTTTTTCATCTCTTCATTAGCAGCTCCATCATACGATCAAGCTTAGTGTTTATCTCTTTAATATTTGTTTCAAGACCACCCATACGGTTCTCAACAGCAGTGTCTCGTTCCCTTTGTGCAGCCAGTTCCACCTCTATCTTAGTCAAACGTTTCTCATCACTATCCAACCGATCTGTCAGCTTTTTAATCATCCAACCTATAACACCTAATATAATAGCAAGGGCAGAGTCGAGAAAGTGGGAGATGGTTTCGGTCATCTTACGGCACTATGTTTAGTACTCCTGAGTTATTCCATACATCACCACTTACGAGACCAGCACTTGAAGTGGGTAAGTTAGCAAAGTTTAATATAACACCCGAACTACCAAGTGTAACTTTGTTATTTCCAGCATCTGTTGTTATTAGGGATGTAGCTGTACTACCTTCCACACGAAAGTCCACATCAATACCTTGTTCGTTAACGACAACTTCCGTATCCTTAATTGTCACTACTTCGGGGCCGGGTGTAGCAGTGGATGGATCAGCACCAGCAACAAGTCCTAATTGACTGGACGATTCTACCCTTACTCTTGATTCATGTACCGATTCTAAAGTAGCTGTGTCAGCTTGTGATATTACCCTAGCGTCGTAGTCGTCAGTATCTGGTGTTTTTAAATCAATGAGAGCTGCCGTGGAATTACCTACTTCTAAAGTAGGAAAGTCATAATCAGACTTCTTACGTAACTCTACACCAGACCCGGCAGCACCACCAGTGTGTACTATAAGTGTATCTTTATCGGTGTCTACTGTTACTTCTCCTTCAGCCCCAGCAAAGCCAGCGTGTTGTGCTGTGGTTCCTCTTCTAAGTTTTACTTGTATGTTTGGCATGGTTATATGTGGTTATTGGTTCGCTTTGCTCTCATCGTGTTTACTTACTATCGTTCGATAAACACTCATACGATTGATCCAAAGTCTAATGTTGTTGATAGTTTGTCTGAGTCTACTGCTGCATTAGCAATAGTAAGTGCAGTTGCTCCTGTTACATCTCCGGTGTGTGTAGCGTTTGTCACCTTTGCCGTGTTAGCAGCTACAGCAGTATTGTTAGCTACTTCCGTGTCGAAGTCTGTAATATTAGCAGCGGTGTGCGTGTGTGAAGCAGCCGCAAAATCTCCTGTATCAGCAGAAGCGGCCGTACCCGCATCACTTATAGTGGCTAACGTTTGTGTACCCGTGTGGTTGGCTCTAGCTAGTAAAGTCGCATCACTGCTATTAGCGGTGGCACCGTTAGCTACGTTTAACAACGATTGAGTCTGTGCTACACTTAACTCTAATATATCAGAAGAACTACCTGTATTATTACCTAATATCGTATTGGCGGGTATCTCTTCTATCTTAGCAAAAGTAACAGAGTCATCTGCAATACCCGTTACAGCTCCCACCTCAAGTCCCCCAAGCGTACTACCGTCGTGTACAAAAAGTTTCTTCGTATCCGTAGTGTATACTAGCTCTCCTTCTGCACCTGTAAAAGCTGAGTTTTCAGCTGCTGTTCCTTGTCTAAGTTGTACTTGAATACTCATTTATGCAATTCCTCCGTAGCTGTAAAACGCTGTTACTGGGTCACCAACTATGCTACCGTAATCATACTCAGTGGGTATATCTGTTATAGCTACTTTATATCCTCTTTCAATAACAAGTATCTCAGATAGATTAGCGGGTGGTGTGTCAAAGCGTACTAAATTACTAGCACCTATAATAGTGTAGTCGTCAGGGTCTTGAACTTCTCCGTCAATCGTTACAAGCATAGCTGTAGACGTTGTGACATTAGCTGTAAAAGTCAAAGCAAAGTCTGTCTCACTTCCGTCTCCTGTGAACTTACTAAAGCTTGGAGGACTACTTGTGCCTGTTGTTACACTTGCTATGGCTGAATCAACATAGGATTTATTAGCTGCATCAGTAGCACCTGAAGGAGTAGAAACACCACTAACAATATTACCATTAACATCAACAGCACCTGATACTTTCGACCCGTCAAAATCATTTAAAGAACGAGCGTCCACATAAGATTTATTAGCAGCGTCTGTGTTGGTTGTCGGAGAACCTAATCCTGTAATCTTATTGGTTCCCATTGCTAACGACCCTGTCATTGAGTCACCAGCTTTATTAACCTTTAAGGCATCACCTGCAATCCGAGCCGTCTCTTCAGCACTAATAGCAGCAATCCTAGCAGCTTCCTCGTTGCCTATCTCAGTGTCTACAAAACTTTTAGTGGTAGCGTCTTGCGGGTCTACAGGGTCAGCTAAGTCTTTTAAGTTTTGATCTTGTGCGGAAAAGTCCTGACTACCTTGTACCCGTTGTAGGGATGAATCGTTAAGTTCTCCTATCTCTTCATTTAAGAAACGGTTGTGTTGGTACGCTCTATCTAGTTCACTCTCAGTAAGTACCGATCCGTTCTCAAAGTCTACAAGGTTTAAGTCAGGCTGACTCTTACGACGTACTCTTACATCATCACCAGCGTCAACACCAGAGCTAGGAAACACACGAGTGACACCTGATGTAGTAGATACCGAGTAATTGTTTAACGCTAACGCTGCTCCGTTTACTTCTACTGTTATGTGGATTTCTTCAAGGAACGGGAACGTCACGATAAAACCTGCCGTAATGTCGGAGGCTGAGACGCTGTTATAGTCTACGTAGGTGTTAGCCATGATATTATATTATTACTTATTGAGTGAGGAGTTCAAGCTAGTTTCTAAAAGGAATCAATCTTTCTTCAAGTTTAGACGGTCGTTGTGTCTTTTTATAACTCTCCAAAGGAAACTCAGTACCCGGCAAAGCTCGTTCTAATTCACGTCGTTCTTCTAGCTCACCTTCCCTAACGGGTTTAGCTAACTTCTCTGTTAATTCCTGCTTAAATTCAACTTGTTCTACTAATATAGGATACTCTTCTTTTAGTTGTCCTAAAGCTGCATTTCTATAGTCTCTAAATATATCAGAAACAGTAGCAGGCCTGTCATCGTATTCTTCAAAACCTTCGGGTAGTGCTGTTTTAGGAGCTTTTCTTATTTTAAAATCTGCACGACTGGCAGAGGAAACAATTTGTTCTTTTAATGTCTTACCTGTTTTCGATGGTATTCCATTACGCAACTTAATTTGACTTGCTAACTCTTGCCAACGATCAAAAGCATTTTGTTGTGTGTCTGGGTGTATTATTTCTTCTAAGTCCATTTTTTCCCATATAGAAGTTCCACCGTTAAAGTGATGCGTGCCTCCTAATTCAACCACAACTGCTGCTGCTGCTTCGCTTAGTTTCGCTTGATATGCTTCCTCTAAAAGTTCTTTAGTTATATTTTTCGTCCCTTTATCTCTTAACTCTTTTCTAACAGTAGTTCTTGTTATCTTAGGAATATCTAAAGTTCTAAACCCAGTATCAGGGTCAATCTTTACGTATTTCTTAATAGAACCTGTTTGATTGAAAGTACCAAACGGAACTAACACAGCAAGACCACCTACTTTTCTTTTCTTAATACCTCTCTCTTGTACGTCACCAAAGATGTCACGCATAGGGGGAACCAATTTAGATAAGCCGTTCATACGTCGAGCTATGACTTGCAATAGATTATTATTTTCACGCACAACATCGTCAGACATATAGTTAGCGGTGTTAGCAATCGAAGGTACTAATGTGCTTCCTAATCCTTTTAATATCTTAAATGCTTCTCTTTGAGTAGCTTCTTTACTGTCTGTAGCTTGCGTAACAAGTTTAATAGCGTCTCCTAAGTTCTTGTAGTAAGATTTATTTACTATGTTATTCGTAATAGCTAACGCTGCTGCTTCCATTAAATTACGGGCTTCTTCTCTTTGTGCCACAGTTCCGTGGTGAAGTGTTTTGAAGTCAGCTGTTATACTTAAAATAGTGTTCAAAGGCTCCAACGCCGCCAAACTAATAGCCTGTTTTTCCCCTTCTTTACCTATTCTTAGTGTGTACTCAGGCATACCCGTAGCAGCCCTTATATTCATTTTTGTTTTCCAATCTTGGCTTTCAGTGCCGACAAACTCAAATACATCTTCAACACCTTCAGCAAAACCATACGCAGCTAATATCACACCTGCTCCTATAATCTGTTGACCTTTTGCCCGTGCTGCTATTACAGGATCATCACTCTCTAAATCTTTCGCAGTCTTAGACCATAGTTTTTTAAGGGTTTCGTGTGCATCTTTGGTTCCCGGTATTTTTGTTTTAGTAATTAAATCAGCAACAGATACTAAAGAATTAGTAGAAGCCATAGCTCCTCTTGTTATATTACGACCAGTACGCATAAACGGATTCAATACCGTCTTTAGTAGTGGGTATGTATTTAAGAACGCCTCGATGTGTCTGCTACCTTTTTCGAGGAAGTTAGGATCAGCAAACTCACCAATCTCCTCGGTAAAAGTAACCTCCTTTAAGTTTCTGTTAACGTAATCAACAAAAGCACTTGTATCTTTATTCCAGTTATATTTAACAAAGTTATCAATATAAGACGCTAAATCTTCAGGTTTAACACCCTCTTTCTCTGCCATTAAAATAGCTTTACGTCTTACTTGGTCTTCGTTTAATAATTTAGTTTTTGATTCGTTAAATACTTTAGAAACAAATTTGTTGTAGAAGTCTTGAAATTCACCGACAGGTTTACCCGCTTTCTTTGCTGCTATGTAATCCATCTGAGCTTTAGCCAACGTCATCGAGTGTGCTATATTCAATCTAGTTCTCACATCTATAGCTGCCATTGCCTTGCCCGGTATATCAACAAATCGACCTACATTTTCTATGGATTGCCCTAAAGCTCCTGTAATTCCAGTACGTTCCATAGAGAAAGCTGACTCACCTATTCTTTCAAAGTGTGATTGTAAATCCGAGTCCCCTGTTTTTAAAACACGTAACGCTTCTTTATTAGCTATCTCAGAAAAAGTGCCATAGGAAGATGCAGCTCGTAACCAAAATTGACCTGCCTCCTCAAACTGTTCTCGTGTTAATCCATTTCTAGCCCACGGTACAGTAGCCATATATTTAGCACCAACAAAACCTGCTAAACTGTGGTATCCTGACATCAACCTATTAGATATAGCCACTTTAGCGTGTGTTACAGGACTGCTCAACATACTACCATAAGCTAAGTCCGGTATCACATCCCTAACTTTAGTGTAAACACTTGCTGTTCCTTTTTCGTTAGGGGAGTATGGATCGTTTACTAATTTGCGGGCAACCTCTTTAGCAGACTTGCTTTGAAAAGCTTCCTGTTGTTTTACCAGTATATCCCGTACTTCGCTTATATCGTCAGCTTGTTGTACAGCTTGTAGTAATTTCTTAACTACCTCTATTTCACCAAACGTTTTAAGTTGTTGATCTAGTTCTTCGGGCGTTAAATCTTTAGCTGCTTTTAAATCACTAACTAAGTTGCCTTCTAGTTTCTCCTTTAAATGCTCCTGCTTTACTTCGAGAACATCTTTAGTGTACTTCCTTGATTGCAACAAACGACCTGACGCAGTGCCTGATTTCTTCCAACCCATCATAGCTGGTATCAACTTGTGAATACCAACCATAGCGTCCCTCATAACTTCTCGGTTATTTAAGTCAGCACCGTCTAAAAACTTAAGAACATCATCAAATCCTTTCACCATGATAGCACCATTAGCTGCCATGTGTATTCCTAGCTGGTCGATAGCGTCAGCAACTTCAGCGTTGTCTGTTACTTGAGAAGCCCGCATAACAAGAGCTAGTTCATTACCAGCTTCCTTGCCTAAACGACTATCTAATTCCTGTTGTACTTTTACTAAGTATTGTACTTTACCTACACGACCACCCTTTACTTTTTCTAAGTCGCTCTTTATGGCATCTTGTACGGAATTTATTAATCGTTGTTTTTCCGTGTCATCCGTAAGTAACCTAGCTTTAATCTCGTCTTTAGTGTCTTTAGGCTTACCTGTTTCAGGATCAATACCACGAGTACCACCTCCTGTTAAAAAGTCCTCTACGATTTCTCTAGCGTCAGCACTGACTTCTTCTTGTGGTTTTGCAGTAGGAGCTTCAGTAGGTTTAGGAGCTGGCTGTTCTTTAGCTTGTACATCACTTTCTTTCAGTACTCGAGCAGCTTCGCTTTGTTGAAATTCGTTAGCAGCCTTCGCTACTTCCTGTGCTTGTTTTTGCTCAGCTTCGTCTAAAGCATCTACAGCTTGTTGTAACACTCTTTCCTCATCAGGTTTCAAAGCGTTAATCTTATCCTCAATCTTCTTAACTTTATCCCTAGCTGCTTTGTTAACTGCCCCACGCTTCTCCGATCTTTGTAAATCTTTCTTAACTTGCTTTAACTCATCTTGCAGAACTTTTCTTAATATAGGAGCAGATGGGTCTTTTTTGGGGGAGTATGATACTAATGACTTTTCTAAGCGACCAAGGCCCGCACCAAGTCCCGCACCTACTGCACCCGCTGTTAAGGTTTCTTCTAAGTCAATACCCTCTCTTTCCTCAAACAGCACCTGCAAACCTTGTCGTGTCAAATCCTCACCAACCCCCATCCCAGCTGATTGAGCACCTCTAACAACAACGGTAGCAGCCGTGCTTAAATCTTTACCCGTCTTTAATCCCGGTATTAAACCAAAACCACCAGCTGCTACAGCTTCCATATAGGAGGTATCTTCTTGCATCCCTGACCCTATACGCATCTGTTGTGCTACAATATTAAAGAAAGCACTAGACGTTCCTTGAAGTCCTACCCACAATGCTTTTGTTACCGGTTCAGGTGCTAACAATAAAGGAGACGAAACAATACCTGTGAACATAGGCCCACCAATCTCAACAGCCATTGGTCCTACTACGTCAACAGCTTGGCTAACAAAGCCTCCAAAACCCTCGTAGTCAGGATTAGGTATAACACCAGCACGAACCAACTTCATGGTTTCTTCTTTAGCATTGTCCATCGCTTGTGCACTGAATGGATCACCCTTTGCTAATGTCTGGGCTATGTAATGATTAGCAGGACTCTCAGGTGGTAAGCCTGTTATTGAAGTTGCTCTTTCTAATATTAACTCACTATCTGAATACAAAGAACGAATACCGTGGTCTGGTAAAGTTGTCGGTATTTCTACCTTATCAGAAGTAGGTTTGCCGGGTCGTAGTCGCTGTGGTATTTCTCCTTCAGGTGTGGCTTCTATCTGTTCTTGTCTAGTAAGAGGTTTAACAGGCTTACGAGTGCGTACACCTTCGACCATACGCTCTTCTGCTTCTTTAAGTATGGGGGTAGTTACCTCTTCTATGAGTCTTTTACGATCTTCTTCCGTTAAAACTTTATCAGCGTCTGTGCCTGTTATTTGTTTAGCCATCTTAATTATTTCCTGAAACGCTCAACACCGAACTCCTCAACCAAATGCCTTGGTAGTGAAATTGATAAACCATAAGTTCTGTTAGCAAGTATAATTGACTCTCGTTCCCATTGTTTAAAAACTTTATCTCGTATGTCTTGTGCTTCTTCTCGTACTCTTTCCTTAGCTTGTTCAGGTGTCATAGAAACACTTCTTTCGTAACTGTCAAATCTATCTTTAAAAGCTAATCTGAACTGCTGCTCGTAAGCGTTGTACCTTCTGTTAACAAAAGCCTTAGCTGCTGCTGGTCCTTTTTTCTTTAATATAGACCGATACACACTACGATCATCTGTACTTCTGTCCTCTACTGCTACGTCGTCAGGTACACCTAATTCAGTGAAGTAACCAACCTCGTATGTAACAGGACCATACCTTGCCCGTTCTTTAACAAACCCTGTTATCAATTCCTCATCAACAGTTATTATGTTTTTATAAAAATCGTCCTTATAGATTAAACGGTCAAAGTCTCTAGCGTCTTCTATCTTTTTGAGTAACCTAATCCTCTCTTGTGCCGTTATACCACCATCGCTTGGTCCTAACCTAAAAGCACCCTCTACCTCTTGCACGGCTACGTCTAACTCTAAGCCCTCGTCTATAAAAGTATCCAACTTACCTACTATCAACTTAGTAGCATCGTCTGCAGGTTTATTAATATCTGTGAGAATACTAGAAAAAGAAGACGCTGCTTTAGCTCTTAAATGCTGAGGGACACTGCTTAAATATTCCCCCCTAATCCTACGTGCATCTTCAGATGAAACAGTGTTACCAGTCCCTAATGCCTCTGCTAACTGATCTACCAAACCTCCTGTCAGCATATCAAACTTTAAAGCATCCTCTTCTGCTCCTCTCTTTTCCAAAACCGCTCCTTGGTCTTCTATGTAGTTGTAAAAATCACTAATAGAGTTACCAACCTCAGCGTCTGCAAATTTAACACCATTACCTAAATCTAGTTTTCGTAGGTTATCAAGAAAGTTTTTTGCTTTTGTAGGACTAATATTACCACTAGTCAAACCTTCCTTTAGCTCTTCCTTCATCAAGTTATCCCAAGCATACTTACGAGAGCCTTTGAATATACCTGCGGGGTGATTGATCCAATTTTTTATAACAGGATCGTTAATATCTAAGTCACCATTTATAACGTAATTTATAGAATCCTTACCGTTCAGTAACCAATTTTGTTTCCCTTCCTCAACTTCAAAAGCAGCTAACCTGTTTTCTACTGTATCGGTAAATTCTTTTTCTACTTTCTCTAAATGTTCAAAGACGTGTTCACGTATTTTAGCTGATTGAAACTCAGGTCTTTTTAAAAACTCTTCACGTTGTTGGGCTGCTACTACTATAGGATCAGTTGTGGTCTCTAGAACTTCAGGGTTCATTAATATATTCCTGTAGTCTCTATTAGCCAGCACTTCCGCTTTAGCTTTCAAAGCACCCATGTAACGAGCAACATTAGCTTCGTCAGGTATTTCTCCTCTTTCGGTAGCTGCTCTAATTCGTTGTTCAGTCTTTTTAAGTTCAACCGCCATAGTAGCGGGAGCTGTCTGATATGCTATGTAACCTTCTTTTTCTAAAGCCTCTTCTAACGATTTTTGACGCTCTTGCTGTAGTTTTCTAACCTGACCGTACTGCTGCAACAACGGATTAACTTGTCCTAACGCATCCGCTAGGTCCATCAACTTGTTACGTCCTGCTTGTTGAACCTGTACAGCGTACTGTCCTCCCCGTTGAATGGTAGGTGATATACCGGGGACTGCTCCCCCTAATCCTTGTACTTGTACTCGTTCTGCCATGTTAGTTTATGGGTTGCTGAAAAAGCTTTGTAACGTTTGTGGTTGTGATGCTGGCATATTAGCGTAATAAGGGTCGATCATCTGTGTACCGCTTGGGGTAAAAGTAGCACCAGCAGGAGGAGTTGTGGCCATCTGTTGCATTTGCAATCCAGCACCATACGCACCCACTGCACTTGTAGCAGTTTGCAACGCAGCTGTTAAGAAGCTTGGTTTGTTGATAGGTCTGTTAATACCGATCTGACGTTGTTGTGTTGCAAACCCTGCCTGTTCAAGACTAAGTCCTGTAGCTACTCCACCTAGTTCTTGTTGTCTTAAAAGTGCTGCACGATACCCTGCTTCTTGTCGTGTGTAGTCATCCATCAACGCTTGTACACTAGCTCCTGCAACACCTGCTTCTCCAGCCGATACTCTAGCTCTTGCTAATGCTTCTTGTGATTTACGACTAACTTGTTCCAATTCACGACCTACCGCTTCCTGCTCTTGTGCTTGACGCATACGAAGAGAGGTTTGTTCTTGCATGAAACGTTGACGTTCAGCTGCTGCTGCTTGTGCTTGATACCGAGCTTGCTGTTTAGCCATCCGACGCTGCCCTATATACTGAGCTGTCCCTGATGCGACTGATAACGCTACTAATACTGCTGGATGACACATATCGTTTACTTCCTCTCTAATATAAATGACATATACCCGTCGTACTGGCAATCGTTAAACTCTGCACCCAACCACTTCAACCACCTCATACTCAACGTATTAGTCTTCATTACCACGTTGGTCAAATAGTCAAAACCGTGCATCATCTCGTCCACCCACTTCTGTGAGTTCTTTACAAAATACTTCTTAGCACCCTCTAAACGACGTGTGCCTAATAGCCATACAACTCCTACGTTATCGTTAGGAA
>Ga0208645_1002206_pt1 | contig 15800 bp, 19 predicted proteins | sample VirMetDEL_Sep_01_FD_184519 | JGI IMG/M metagenome (GOLD analysis project Ga0208645, IMG submission 184519) | Aqueous microbial communities from the Delaware River and Bay under freshwater to marine salinity gradient to study organic matter... | ecosystem: Environmental > Aquatic > Marine >... | reverse complement strand
TTTTTCTTGGTCTTCTATCCCTCCATTCTGGGTCATTCCTGTGATTCTGTGAGGTTTTCATCGTCCTCACGGTATTCAATCTCTTTCCATAGAGATTTCATACTCAACTCTTCCGTCAACTCAATCTCCTCTTCATCAAGTAGCAAATATCCCTCCACTACCGTTGCGAAGACTGACTGGTCGGTCTGTATCCAGTTGAAGAAGTCCAAATCTTCCCGGCATGTCCCAATTACATATCCATAAACCTGGTCCATCCAATAGTCCATAAATCTCTTATGGACTTTTTCTATTTGTTGAACTTTTTGCTCTCCGATTAACGCAACTGCGTCATTTCTATTCTTTTTCATAGTTATACCTTGTGTTTTAACCGTAGATTTTTTTATTCACTCTTGCTTTTGCTTCTTCAATAACAGCAAGTCCCCATACTCTCCCAGAAATACCACCTGTGTCGTAGTTATACATTTCACCCCGATCAAACCATCGATCAATCTTGCGATAGATCTTATCTATATCAAATAGGTTCTCAACAATATCTTCTACAGCACTTTCATAAGTCGAGAGCACTTCCTCTTTGTTTACTTTTTCCTCTTCGTCACACTTTGCGTTGTGATCTTCTATTGCTTGTAATAGGTCTTCCATTAATCATTACCCCCAATATGTTGCTTGCTTGATATAGAGGAGATGTCCTGATTACTTACTGGAGCAATTGCCTCTATGCTTATATTATACAATAGAATATCTTTTTTGTCTATACATTTTGCTGTATATTATCTATATTTTTTGATGTTATTTGAGAATTAGTGTCATATCACCAAATCACTTCTTACTCTTTACTTTGCCCTGCTCGTTAGAACCTGGATCTAAAGCGTCTATCGGTTTCTCCCCCGCACTCAAAATGTATCCTTGCACTCCCTCAAGGTCGGTTTTCCTGGATTTCAGGGGGTTTTACTGGGGTTTGCTTCGGACCACTCGGTTAAAAGCCGAGTGGTCGTCTCCTTCTGGAGCGGTAGGGTTCTTTATTGCCTCGGTTTTTAATCGATTGGTCCTGAGTTCGGATCTCAGGCGACCCATTGACTCTACGCACCCCCGTCAAGTGCGGTCCAGTCACTCCTTCACTTGATGGGTGCTGTCTGTGGGTCGTCTGCCACCTGGTGGCATCTGCCCCCTACCCATACCTCCCGCATGAGTTTCCCTTCGTTTGTGCGTTCCAAGGTGCCCTTATAGGGGGTTAATGCTCCAAATCCTTGTGGTCGGTTGTTCTGCCCTCGTGCATTGCAGGCATGTATCGCCCTCGCCAGGGCAGTGTCCCGTCCTTTTCTTGCCCGTTTTGCCTGCTCCTCCGGCGTTTTTGCTGGTGGTTCGGAAGAGAACTGAGTTTTAGAAACAGGAGTAGGTAGAACCTGAGCCGTCGATGGTGTCGCTTCGGTTTGCCGTGTCGGTCTGGTTCGTTGCGACTGGTAGTTGCCAGCAATAGTGCGGGGACTATGCCTCTCCAGGTCCTCGTGATGGTCCGGGAGGGCATACCAGTAATCACGCTTGTATCTGTGCTTCCAGTGCTGCTCCCTGCGGACCTGGTTTGCCTCCTCCAGTTCCTTGAGTGCCCTCTGCACTGACCTGGTGCTGACCTCTACCTGGAACTCCTCCGCCAGTTGGTCCCGTAGTTGCTCTGCAGGGAGTCTGGTCCAGGGCGTCCCCTGGTCGTCGATCATGCCTCCTCTACGGCGTCTGGCGACTCGGATCCATCCACGGATCACTCCAAGGCATAGGGATGCCAGGGGTGTAAGGGAGATTCCCATTGGTGTGCAGGACCCTCTATGGGTCTGATTGGGGTTGACCGCCCTGCCAGAGGCCCCTTTAATGGATCAGCACCCGTTAAGTGTGGGATCCGGTTTCGGGTCTCCTGGAAACCCCTCAGTCGTTGGCGCGACTGAGGGGTTTTCGTCTGTTTATGGACGACTCAGGGTTGTTTTAGTTTTATCGGATAAGAGGCAATTCGTCCATACCTTTATCGGTCCAGTTTTATGGGGTGTTGCACTTCTCTTCTTAAGGCATTCGGTCAGTCGGTCCATCACCAATCATTCGTCAGTCAAGAGTCGTGCGGTGTTGTGGTTGGCAGGGATCGTGCGGGGAGCAGTCGGTCAGTCCAATTGCGTCTTTTATCCCAGTTTTTGGGTTGATGGACCGGTCCCTTACCGGTCAGATCCCTTGATATATCTACATTTCTGCCGATTGCCGGGTCTTTGTCTTGACTTGACGGTTGATTGTTGACTGACGGTTGATTGACGCTTGACTCTTCGGTAAAAGGGGAGCATGTCTCGGGATGCACCGGTGCCCCTGCCTCCTTACGAACCCGATGGTTCCCTGCCTCCTGTGCCTATGGAAGAGGTCACGGCAAAGGATCTGATTGCCCGGTATGGGGTCTCCAAGCAGACCCTCTATACCCGTCTGTCTGCTGTTGGGGTCTCTGGCACCAAGCGGGGGAAGCAGGTCTTCTTCAATTCGGAGGAGGTGTTCCGTATGGATGCGGGGCATCACTTCCTCAGCAAGGGGTATGGGTTGAAGGACCTGCGGGAGGCATGTGGTGCTGACTCGGTTCCGGCAGGGGATGAGGTGGTGGAGGTCGGTGGTCCTGGTGCTCCTGCACCTGGTGGAGATCAGGTTCAACTGACCATTGCCCCTCAGCAGGCAAATGTGGTCATGGCACTGACCACCGCAGTTCAGCAGGCACTGCAGGCAACTGCTCCTTCTCCTCCATCCGACCCTCTCAGGTCTTATCGATTAATGGGGGAGGCTGCCGATCACAAATATCAGTTGACCTCCAGGACCCTGGCAGAGATCCTGGAGGTCTCTATCTCTACGGTTCACGGATGGGGGAAGGAGGTCTCTCGCAACGGGTTCCTTATCAAGCGGTTGGGTGCTGGTCGTTGGAGGGTCTTCGTGGAGAAGGAGGATTTTGAAGTGAGTGCGTGAGGCAAAGAAGTCGCTTCATTACTACGGTTTCGGGGTCCGGTTGACGGTTGATTGATCGGTGGACTGGTCTTCCATGCGTAGATATTTTGTAGAGAAAAAGTCCCATCACTTACTCACACCCTACTACCTCTCTACGGTGGCATATCGTTTATTATTACAAGGCAATCATATATGAGATGAAGATGAAGTCATTAACTTCACCAAAACAAGAAGATCCAAGTATTTGCCTGTATTTCGCATGTTCTTCGTTTGAGCATCGTTGCAACCTTGACGACTCTCTAAAAACTCTTGGTTTTAATTCTTTCGACTCTAATTCATTGATTGGATTGGGAGAGGAGGATGACGATGAAGACTGTATTCAAGCACAATCTGCTTTTGAATTTGACGGATCCATCATCAATCATGCCCTATTTGTCTCCACATGTAATGAATACGCCTTGAATAAGAACACCTGGGTTACATCTGGAGCAGTAAAAGATCCTGGTGTTGGTTTATTCAACCGTTTAAGTGAAGTTGACTTTATAAAATTGTAAGGGTGGTTGCGTAGTCACTGGATGGCAGACCAGGAGGGGAACCTCCTGGTCTGGTCGGATGACGGTTGATTGATCGGTGGACTGGTCAGGGGTTGATCAGGTCCAGGAGGTTCCCCTCCTGGTCTGTCACCTTGTGCCTGCGTCCCGTGCTCCGTGCTCTGGTCGATGCCGTGCGGTAGGCGTCTGGTGCGTTGTATTTGGTTTGGTAGTGGTGCCATCGACCGAATTGGTCTTGGTACCAGATCTCTGTCCTGTTGCTCATGCCGTCTAAATACTTCTGTCGGTGGGCTGTCTTATAAGGCTGGGAGGTACTGGGTGGCAAGTTTCAGTAGGGAAGTCAGATTGCGTCGTGCCGAACTGGTGCTTGAGGCATTTAGGAGGGTGAGGGATAGGCAAGAGATCTGTGAGGCAGTAACTCCCTTCTATGTCTTCCGCACTGATACGAAGGCAGTTCTTGCCCGTGGTGTGATGGGTTATGACGCAGCGAAGGACACGGCAAATCAACTCAGGAAGAAGTATGGGTTGAAGTGGGATCAGGTGTCCTTTAAGTCGGAGCGATCACTCTCAAACAAGTTTTCCAAGGGTCAGGGTGGTAGACCTGTTGCGGACACCAATCCCGATAAGTATGCGAAGGGTTGGTCTGATGCTGGTCGTCATGGTCGTGGGAATTATTCGGGTCCATCACGGGTGAAGTATTGGACGAAACATTGGGATGAGTCAGTCGGATGACGGTTGACTGACTCATGACTCGTGCCTTACTGGTGCGGTTTATGCGGTTGCCCACCTCCTTACGGTCGTGGCACTGACTCCATAGCGTTCTGCGATCTGTTTCCAGGTCATGCCGTTGCTTCTATATCGGTTGATCCGTGTTTGCTTGCTTTCGGTCAACCAGAGCAGGAATAGGAGGGGCAGAAGGACCAGGACCATGATCCATGCCCCGATGCTGATGGGTTCCATGTTTTAAGTGCTTGTGGTGTTTGTCGGTGGTGCGTCTCTACGCAGCGCTGCCGACAAATCAATAATACATCAGTCAACTGGACTGACGGTTGATTGATGGATGACTGATGGACTGGTCAGTCGATGGGGAACCCTGCACCCTTGAGCATCTTGTTGCTCCAGACAGCAAGGTCTCTCCCACCGATGGTGTCGTCGCCATAGACCTCCTCTAACCGTCTCTTGTAGTTGTGCCTCTGGGTGCGGTCGTCTGTCTTTGCGTATTCAAGGTGGATCTTTGCCACATATGCCCGTCCATACCTCTGCCATAGAAATCTCCTGCCTCCTGCACTGCGGACCAGGAACCCTGTGAATTGCCGTAGTGGTGTCCTGATCAGTTCCTCCAGGTTCTTCAGGTTGAACTGCTTGCGGGTTTCCAGTGGGGTCTCGTCAAACCAGGTCTGAGGCAATTCGTTCTGCAGGGTGTTGCGCCAGAAGGTCTCCTTCTCTGCCCTCTCCTTCTTCTGGAGCAGGCTGATGCTCTGGTTTATGGGTGCTGTGCGGACTTCTATCCCGTAGTCCTTGCACAGGGCATGGAGTGCCAGTCGTAGTCGGATCTGGTCGTCCTCTGTCAGTGGTCGTGATGGGTCCTCATGCAGGGTCAGCAGGGTTTTCCATGTGGGGTCTCCTTCTGTGCGTGAGGTTGTGAGGGTGGTTGGTTCTGCGTTGGGGTCGCCAGTGAGTGCTGGGTATCGGACCTGCTTCACATAATCACGGGCAGTTCTAATGGTGGTGCTTCTGCTGATGCGTTTGCTCTTGGATGCCGTGTGCAGTTCTGTCGGTTTCAGACCGCAGAGGACATGGATCGTGGAGTAGGAGTCGGGCAGTGCCTTGATGACTACTTTGCGTTGGTCTGGTGGCAGGGCACTGCAGGTCTTGCCGATGACTCTGAGTTTTGAATAGATCTTGTCCGTGATGGGCAGTTGGTCTCTCAGTGTCCTCATGGTCTGGGCATCCAGTTCGACTGATGCCTCATAGATGCCGATGCATAGGGTCATGACCTGCTGTGCCGTTCCCGTATATGGGTTCTGCTCTGCCAGTGCCAGTAGGTCGTGCTCTGCCATGCGCCGATACTCCGTAGAGAAAAAGTCCCATCACCTACTCACACCTTACTACCTCTCTACGGGTTTAAGTCGTTCTATTCTTACAAGGTAATCAAACAGGAGAACGAAAATGCGACCCATTATTGAACTTGAGTTAATTGACGATCCTTCTATCTTCCCTTTGAGTAAGGACAAGGGACTTCCCGATCGAGGTCTGACCACCTGGTTCAAGACTCAACCTGATTGGTATGAGAATGCTAATTACATGGGATATGCGATTTGGTTGAACGAGGGTCAACCTTGTGTCATTGATCCTACTGACCCTGACGATGAACCTCTGCCTATCAGTGGACTCGTTCGACAGATCTGGGAGGAGATGAAGGATCCTGGTTGGGATGAACCTGAATACACCATCAACCACAAAACTGTAACCCCTTTAACGGATAAGCAGGCTGACCTCGTGGACCAGGTGAATATCTATCTACTCGGTCGTCATGATGAGATCGCAGATCAGGGAGGGGTCTGGGAGCAAAAGGATACCGAGGTCGTTCTGAGTCTCATGCTTCAGGCACTTGGGTCGTCATGGCAGAAATATCAGGAAACCTTCTACGCATAGTTTTTATCTGGTCTATGGACCCTCCTCTTGAGGAGGGTCATTTTTTGACCTTAATCGGTCCGGTAGAAATAGTCAGTATAGTTGCCCTCTCCTCCATCGATATATTCAAGGATCTCCATCCCATAATAAATCTCCCCTTTGGAAATGGATAGGTAATTAATATTGAATGGTTTGTTGGTTTCAAATACTCCTATCCATAGTCCTCCCTTCATTTGGTTGTCCCTGAGCACTACTGCTTCGGCAGTCGGGTCGTGCCACTTTTCCTCGTAGTAGTCCTGAATGCTCTTGTTGTCGTTGCTCACCTCTTCAGGACAATAATACTCCTCAACATCAGGTTTCTCATCTGGGGGAGGTTCATCATCCAGATGATCATGTTTTGGGTCAGGGTATGAGACATCAATACAACCGAAGGATGCCTCTGGGATTATTCCCGACTCGTGCTTTGCCCACTCGATCAGTTTGTAGGCAATCTCTTGTCGGTCGTCCTCCTCTGCATCGATGAACTGCTGTGCCAGTGCTTTTTCTTCTTCCTCTGCTTCCTGCTGGTCTTTCTTGGTCCAGGTCCAGCAGGAGTATTCGTTGTATCCCGTCGTGATCTCTATTCGGATTCTCATTGCTTGATCCAGACGAGGGTGGTCTCCCAGTTTTTGTGGGTGTAGTGGAAATCGTAGTTCCTGAGGGTTGAGACGGATACGGCTGCTGGTGCCAGTGTATTGAAGGTCCTATCCCAGAGCGTAAAACCTTCTTCTTCGGCAATTCGGGCAAGGATGAAGTCCATGCTCACCATTCCTGTCTCTGCCCTCCGTGATGCGTTCATCTTCATGATCACTGGGTGGAAGGTGTCCCGTTCTATCGGTGTCTTCTGCTTGGTCTTCTCATTCCGTTCAATTGCCTCTGCCATTGCTTCCGTCCATGCGTCCTCTGTCGGGTCTGCAGTCATGCGAAGCATGAGGGGGTAGAAGATCTTGTCTTTAACGGTGCTCTTCTTCAGGAGTCGGTGGTACTGCCTGAATGCCTCCCTCATCATGTCCTCCCACTCTTCCTGCTTCATGTTGCTCAGGTCGTCTGGATCGTCGGTGTAGAGGTCTGGGCAGTTGAGATAGGGAGGATCGGTCACGATGGCATCAAAGGAGCCCTTCTCGTTTTCCAGCGGTTGCATCCTGATCCCGTCCTCGTTGTAGAGGTGCAGGTTTCCCTCTGGTAGGTGCTCATCCACCACCTCCTGGATTCGGTCGATGAGTCGTGGGTTCAGGTCAAACCCGTGCATCTCCATCCCTAACCAGAGTCCTGCTATGAGGTTGGTCCCCTTACCGCAGAAATTGTCCAGGACTCTGGATCCAGGGGTTCTGACGAAATACTCCAGCAGAAATAGGGAGTGATCGACGAACCCTGAGTAGTTCGGCATCTCTTTGCCGGTCACATCCCCTTTAATCACCCGGCACTCTGTGTGCTTGGTCACCTGCCGGCAGATTCTGGAGAGTTGGTGGTTTTCCCGGTCAAACCGCATCACAGAGAATGGGACACCCCATTTCCCTTTGAGTTCGGAGACCAGTTGGGACTTCTCCCGGTCGGTGGTCACCTCGATGTTGGCTGTATCGATATGGAAGCGAAGGGTCTGCCGTGGATCCTCCTTTGCCAGTTCCCCGACCCGTCTTTGAATTGCTGGTGCTTGCCTGGTCAGGTTGACCAGATCATTCAGGTTCTTCCTGGCGTATTCGGTCCCTCGTAGGGCATTCCTTACCTCTGGTGTGAGGTCTCCTACCTGTCGTCTCAGTCGGTAGGTTTTATTGCTCCATCCACTTCTGCCTGCCAGGTCATCGGTGGTTAAGCAGTCCTCATCGTCTGCGTATTGATTGGATCCCCTCTGCTTCCGTTGTCCCAGTGAGGTCAGGATCCGTTCCCGTTCCTGGATGTGCTCTGCCGCTGCGATGTAGCAGAGTTCATTGCGGAATAAATTCTCTGAGATCTGGATCAGGAGTTTGGTGAGGTCGTCCTCGTCAAATATTTTTGCCTCGATGGTCTCCCATCCCAGGTTCTTGGCTGCCTCAAGGCGGTGTGCCCCTGCGATGAGCACCAGGTCCTCGTCCACGGAAATGGGGTTAATCACCCCCACTTCCTCGTAGGACTGCATCAGTTCCAGGACCTTGCCCTCATCGACCTGCCGTAGGCGTTCCTCGACCCTTACGGCGTCCACTGGCACCTGCTTGAGCACTGGGGGTCTGTACGGTCCCTTCCATGATGACTGGAAATTTCGGTGCAGACCAGTCCTCAACTAAAAAGGGGGAGTATTCTCTACTCCCCGTTGTTCATTATTGAAGTGAGTTTCCTGTGCGTGGATCAATTCCCATTCGGATAGATTCTTCGTCGATCCACTCTTCGTAGATTGATAGTGGCACCTCAATCTGGGTCTTTGTCGAGTTTCCAGTCATGATAATTCGACAAGGATCGAGGTTTGTATATCCGTCTTTGCCTTTGACTTTGACTTGACCTTCTGGTGCTGGATGTTTATCAATCCACAGGGAGTCACTGGAGCACCACCAGTCATAATCAGAGGTCTCTGGGTCACCTGTTGTGTGCTCTTTTAATGCCTTCTGATAGACAGAATTGAGTTCTTCTTTGGTTTTAGGATAGTGTGTCTTTGCCTCACATTCACACGGAGAGCAATTACATTTAGGGCATGAAGTAGCGGTCATAATCTTACAGTAGTTTGCTGAATAAAAAAGGAGGGGGAGAGATTAACATGATTACCAAATCCCCCCAATCCCACATAAGGTAACAGGAGTTCATCATAAAAGAACCTTTATTGCGGTCGTCTGTGGTTGTCCTCCCTTGCTTTCTTTACCCTATAAGAATACTCTGCTTGCTCTACTTGTGCCGTGTGAGTGTGTGAGTTCTGCCTCAGGTTTTATCTCTACGAAATATCTACAATCCCCAAATCACTGGTAGTGAGAACTTGTAGAGAGCAAGTCAGTTCGTTGATTTGGTATATTGACCCGTGCTTATATCTGTCCTATATTACATTTGTCGGTGGGGGATACGACCCTCAAACATTCAACGGAGGATAGGCATTCATGAGAGAGTAGAAACATCTACAAATGAATACTATTCGCCTTGATACTTTATTAGAGCAGGCATTCTCACTCTGCTCGGTTGATTAACCTGGAAAACTGTTAATCGTTTAATATCTCGTTCAACCAGTTGTCTGGGGTCGACGAAGATACAAAACAACGAAAGACCCTCGACAATTGAATATTTTAAGAGCAAATAATGGATAAAAACCTGTCTCACTTTTACTCTGATGCATTTGTCTCTAAATGCATTGATGGTCTCTTGAAGACACCATTCTGGGAGGAAACATCTGACGGCAACATCTCTCTCGATAAGGGTTCTGTAATTCGTTATTTTGAAGTAGGGCTGCCCACTATGGGTTTCTACCTCTTTAATCACGATGGGAACTTCTTACCGATTCAGATGAAAGAGGGTATTATTCGAGAGGTCGATCACAAAGATGTTCGATCATTCGTTCAACTCATTATGAGTCATTTGCCTAATGGTAAGGACCTCATACATGCCATGACTCTTGCCTATAATGCATTCTTTGATGCGAAAGTTCTTACGGCACTGCCCATTCTTCATGGGTATAAACTGCTGAAAGATACTCGCTCACGAGCATATCGTTTTCATACGAATGGCGTTGTAGAAGTAAGCAACGATGGATCTTACAAGTTGATCGGTTATGATGATATACCCGACAATCGTCTGGTATGGGCATCTAACATTCAACCTCGACCCATCAGTCAAGACCTTCTAAATCAGTATGATGAAGAGACTTTCGTCTCTGATAATACCGATAAAGATGGGCATCACTTCTACAAATGGATGCAGAATTTAAGCAAGCGACTTGAGGGTAATACCTGGGTTTATAACCCTAAAAACTTCAAGTCAATCGTATCTGGTTTCGGATACATGCTTCATCGCTACTGGGCAGACCAGAAAGTAGTTTGCCTACTTGATGAGAACCCTACCGATGGTTCTGCGAATGGTCGCACGGGCAAGTCTATGGTCATGAATTATGCGATGAGCGCTGCCCTTGATACGGTAGTTGTCGATGGTAAAGTTTTAGGGTCTAAGAATGCGAATTCTTCTGCCCAGAACTTCAAGTTTAATGGAGTCACACCAACGACTCAATACATCGGCATCGATGATTGTCACCATACCTTTGATTTTAGTTCTCTCTTCAATCTTGTAACGGGCAACATTACCGTCAACAAGAAATATGGGCGAATGTTCGATCTCAAAGGTCATGATAAACCTAAACTGGGTTTATCTACAAATCATACGATTAAGGGCGATGGAGTCTCTTATGATGACCGTCAGCATCTCTGTTTTGCCGGAGAATACTACCAGTATCATAAAATGGTTCTCGGTAAATCACCGGATAAACTACATGGAGGATGGTTATTCGATGAAGAATGGGGGGATCGCAACTGGTCAGAGTTTGATGCTGTTTGCGTTAATGCACTGCGTTATTATCTAAAGAATGGTCTTGTCGGAGGAGGGTCAAATGCCCAGTATAAACTCAATAAACTCTACGCAACAGTAGGGTCTAAAGAGTTGACGACTACCCTTCATCGCTTTTTAGAAAAGAATGAAGGTATGACCACATACCAGAAATATATGGATGGTATGTCTGACGAAGAGTCTGACCGTTGTCTTCAAGAGTTCGTCATTAATGAGATGGGAGAGAAGGTACCTCTGCCTCGTTTATCTACCTGTTTTAAGAAAGTAGCAGATCATTTTGACTACCTTATTAATGTCGGGCATAAGGACAATCGCAAGCAAATTCGCTTCGGGGAAGGAGTCGGCGATGCAGTAAATGCTTATGTAATTACTTCTCGCTCAAAACCTTTCAGCGATGATTCTTCTGATAAACCTGAACCTTCTGTTAGCAAACCTACTGTAAATGTAGACATGTCTATCGAAGATACAGAGGCACTCTTCGCAAACCTATCACGGGTTGAGTTATAGAGTCTGGGGGGCATTTTGCCCCCTTTTTTTGTATTCTGCTGGTTTCGTGATCCTGTGATAGAAAAATCACTCTCGTTCGATAGTTTGCAGGGTTAGTTTGATCGAGGGGTCCTATTTTTTATTACATTTAATAGTTTTCCTTGCTGTATATACGCTTTTGTATATACAGGATTTTGCGACTACTTCGACTTTGTGGGGTATTTTTTATGCCCGGATTTTTTTGAATAGACCTGATATTTCAAGGGCAAAAGCAAGACTTTGTAGACTTCAGGGACCCATGAAAATATATACGGGGGTCGGCATTAATCAATAGAACTGGTATTCACGAAAGACCGAGAATGTATCCATCCTCCTGCATACATTCCCACTATTACATTATGGATCTGGGTTGATAATTGGGGCGGGTATTCTGTGTGTGGCATTCTTATCATTCCGTGGGGAGTGATAGAAACAATATACTCAGTCATCCCTTTCTCAAAGAAGAAGGCTCTTACAACATGTCCGATTGACTCATCCCATAAGTCCTCTGTTTTCGTCATCTCATAATCACTAATCAATTCTTCTATCTTCTTTGTGATCATGATTAATGGGAATAGATCTCCTTCCAGTCTCTTGTAATATGCCTCTTCTGAGTAGTCTGTCTTTTTCACTTGTCCTTCTCAGTCAATATAGTTTCGTCCTTATTGTCCATCAGTGCTCCTTCATAGCAACCCCATATCAATTCGATAAGGCAATTACTTATCTGTGTAATTAATGAGACTGGGGTCTTTTTATCAAGGTATTGAATAGCACCCTTTGGACAGATCACTATGCGATAGGTTTTATCACCTCTGCCCCAGAAGAGTGCTCTTACTATTCTATCGTTGTCCTCATCATGCAGGTTCTCATATTTCTCCAGTGCGAAGTTGGAGATCATTCCTTCAAGTGATTCTGTGTACTCATCCAGCACATCTATATCCCATATCATGTCCTGATTTTTCATAGTATCTTCTCCTTTTTAAGTGACTGGTAGAGCATCATTACTGCCGTTTCTACTATCTCTTCTTTGTTTTTGAACTCTGGTTTTCCCGTTATATTGCTGATGACCTTGCGTTGGATTTCGTTGCATATCTGACTTGTTTTACCTGTCATGATCTTCTCCTTCTTTCTTGGATACAATAAACTCATTAATCTCTTTTGCGAGAGACATGATCCTTGCATGTGTAGGGAATGCAGGTGGTTTTCCTGCTAAGTTGCCCATCTCATATTCTTCGCATAGGTGCTCATATTCACTTTGGAGAATAGTCCTGGCATCTTCATAGATCTTGTATCTTAACTCATATGGTGTCATCTTGCTGTCCCTCTCATATTGTAAATTGCCCATTTCTTCATTTGGTCGTATTCTCTTGCCATACGGAAGATAGTTTGTGCCGTAGGCATATTCCAGGTGTTTGAAAGGTCTTCGATAATGTCCCAGTCTGCCTTACTTCTCTTTGATTTAGAGAGACAAAATGTTCTCGGTTCTTTGGTGTTATTCATAGGTTGGGTAAAGTTTTTCTTTTGAATAGTTAGTTTTTAGTATCGGTCTTCCATAGGTTATACGCATAATATGGTGTTATTTTTGTGGTCATATACTTCGACCATCTTATCTACATTATACATTGTTTTACATACATAAGCAACCATTCCCTTCCATCCATTGTATCCATCAAATCCTTCGTATTCACTTTCAGATGTTATTTCCATGCTCATATCTGAGTTTCCTATAAAATCACACCTGTCTCTGATTGCATAATCCAGTAAATCAGTTTTTATGCGATTCAATCCCCATTCGTCTTGTAGAAGACTGATGGGATATTGATCCATACCATAGATTTTTTCTATTGATTTCCTGATCTTACTGTTGGGAGATAAGATCACATCATCGTGTATATAACTCACTAATGTATGAACATGGAACCCACCTTTTTTTACCTCCATTGCCCAGTCCATTTCATATTCTTGTGTGAATACATTTAGAACCTTCTGGGGATTCTTTCTTACAAGTTTATCCTTATGTCTTTCAATAAAATGATCATGAGTAACCATATATCTATCGGTATATCTTGGGTTGATAATGTCATCAATTACATTATTCATCCTATCGTTATGTTGAACTACCTTGTCTCTATCCTGTTGATCATAATAGTAGTTTCTTGTGATCATATACGCTGGAGTATATCCACTATCCTTATATTGATCTATAATGGTTTCTCTTATGTGGTTTTGATTAATTCTCCATCTCTTACCTTTAACGGTTGATGATAATTCTGTTTTATGGATTGATCCATGACGATTTCTTATCCATTCCCGATATTCCTTCTTTGTTTTACTCATTATTCTATACTCCAATTCATCATTATTGAGTTTTTAGATACAGCATCTCTAATACAACCCAGTGTTTGAGTGAGCGTTAATAGGTATATTTGTGTTTGCTGGGCATCCCACCTCAAGCAATATTCCTATAACTATGTAAAGTCTTTGCCTTGAATATATTTAGCATTTTTGTATTTAGACCTTATATACTTTTTAGTCAAGGATAAGTCAAATACAGGTCAACCTTCCTGTGCTGGTCTGCCTTCTTGCCCTTGACTGGACACCTGACTGACCTTTGACCGGTTGGTTTGACTGGTGAACCAGGGATCGATCAATCAGGTGTCAGTCAGGTGTCACAGGATCACTGCTTCATGCCGATACGGTGCCGGCACAGACCCGTTGCACTGCCGACAGGGAGATACCGGTCAGGGTCTTGATCTGTCTAAGGCTGTGCCCCTCGTCCCGCAGTTTGAGGATGTGATTCACCTTGACCTGCTCCAGTCCAGGGCGTCCTCCCAGGTTCCCTCCGGTCCTTCTGCGGTGCTCTACGGACTCCAGCGTCCTCTCCCTGATTAATTCCCTCTCTACCTCTGCCAGTCCCGTCAGTAGTCCGACCACCAGTGGTGCCATCTTGCCCAGTGCTCTGGTGTTCAGGAGTCCGTCCAGGGTCCTCACATGAATTCCTTTGCCCTGGAGGTCGTCCAGTCGGTTGATGACCTCAACCATGGTCCGTCCCAGTCGATCCAGTTTTGCCACCACCAGTTCGTCCCCGTCCTCCAGCACTGCCAGACATGCCTGGAGTTGGATCCTTTTCTCTTCTGGGGTCCTGCTACTGACCTTCTCATGGAAGATCCGGTCGCATCCTGCCTGCTTTAACTCCTCTACCTGAGGTGCAGTGGTCTGGGAGGTGGTGCTGACCCTTGCGTATCCGATGGTCCGACCCATAAAAGTCCCTAAACCGACCCTGTATCGGGACTATAACAGAAACACGGTTTAGGGACACCCCCACGCAGGGATTTGATGCCGTCGTCAGGTGTTCTTCGATCCGTTGCGTTTAGGGTCTGCTTTTAGACCTCGAGGGTCAACAGTGCTTTCCTGGTGGGAACCAGTAGTAATTACCTAACCTCAAATATTCGTTGTAATTACCAATCTCCTTTTTTACAAGAGGAGAATTACAGTATATGTTCTTCAGTCGTAACCAACCGCCTTGATATATTTCGTTCTTGGTTGTATAGAGTGTTCCATTACAGGTTCCATCCTGCACATTCCTTACCTGAGGGATGGCACTAACTACCGTGCCTGATTCCTTGGGATTATATGGACTATCATTTAGTTTGCGGCAATCTTCATAGACTCCTTCTTTATTGTCACCCAAACAGATTCCATTATAGCAATTATATTTCATATAAGTTATACCTCCATCGTGGTACCAAGACACTGATGTATACGAAGTGGTAATAGAGAATGGATCCCATATCCTCAAACTATATTTTACCAGTCTCGGAAGAAGCAATGCGAATGTGAGAAAGACTATCATAAATGCTGTCTTTACTCTCCAGTCTTTTAGGTCAACAAGGAAGTTTATGCTTCTCTGTTTGGGTCGTCCGCATTTTGGGCACGCAGGGGCGGAGTCGGAGTGTTCGAACCCGCAATCGGAGCATGTGATTAACCCCATCCTTACTATCTACCGTAAATTGCTCTAATTGTCTCACATTTGTAGAGGAGTGCTCTATTGCGATCACTCCTCTAAGGTTTAGAGGCTGCTTTTAGAACTCGACCTACTGGTCCTGCACCAGGTGCCTTTGGGCATAGTCCTCCATCCAAAGGTCCTGGACCTCGTTGGGGTCGGTTACCGATGGGTTCATCACCAGGATTCCGTAGATCTCATTCCTTATTTCGTCCAACTGGTCTGGTTTGCCCTCATACCCCTGCCATGCCTCTGAGTCCTCTATGGACTCATGGATTGCCAGCAGTGCCCTGAGCATCAGGGTGGTTTTGCCCTGCAGGTTGTATGGGTTGGTGCTCATGGTCCTGCTGGTCGTCCTGGTGCTGGTGGTCGGTCTATGGGGTTGCAGGGCAGTCCCTGGTTCTGGTTCCAGTGCCCATAGGACTGCTTTCCGTGCTTGGTCTCTAAGGAATTTCCTTACGGGCATTGGTTTTTCTTGGTCTTCTATCCCTCCATTCTGGGTCATTCCTGTGATTCTGTGAGGTTTTCATCGTCCTCACGGTATTCAATCTCTTTCCATAGAGATTTCATACTCAACTCTTCCGTCAACTCAATCT
>Ga0208645_1002201_pt1 | contig 15818 bp, 23 predicted proteins | sample VirMetDEL_Sep_01_FD_184519 | JGI IMG/M metagenome (GOLD analysis project Ga0208645, IMG submission 184519) | Aqueous microbial communities from the Delaware River and Bay under freshwater to marine salinity gradient to study organic matter... | ecosystem: Environmental > Aquatic > Marine >... | reverse complement strand
GTGCGCCCAGCTCGGAAGCGTCTGTCCAGGCGGGAGAGCGCGGCAGAAGCCCGCGGCCTTCCATGCGTCCAGCTTCCGGGAGTAGAACCACCGAAGGGCTCTGGCTTCGGTGAACGCTGGCCAGGCACTCCGCCACACGGTGAGCACTTCGTCCGAAGGCAGCCGAGCCGGACCAGGAGGCGGAGCCGTGGAAGGCTCATCCGTGACGAACCCCTGGTCCTCGAACCAGCGCCGGAGGAGCTCCCACTCCGCCGCTCCAGGCTTCGGACGCCCCAGCAGGAGCCAGGAGGCCAGGCTCACGGAGTCCCCAGACGCGTCACACGCCCAGCACTTCCAGCCCTTCCCACCGTGCACGATGCGTCCAGATGGGCGCCCATCGCTGTGATCCTCACCGTGAGCTGGGCAGGTGAAGCCACGAACGGATCCCTTCTTGCGGAGCTCGAGTCCGAAGGCTTGCGCCACTTGGTCCACAGGAACCCTCTTCGCCTGGCTGATCCAGCCCATCCCTCTCCCTAGTCCAGCAGGTTCCGTAGCCACTTCCGGAGCCGTCCAAGGTGCTCCGGCTCTCCCTCGCTCGGCTCCGCGGCTTCCGTCATGGCAAGCACGCGACACCGGGCCAGCACTTCCCCAGAGTCCTTCCGCCACAGCACAGCCCGCGTCCCATCACTGGCAACGCGGAAGACTCCGCCAGGCGTCCAGATCTCCCCCTTCCACACTACCGCCACCGATCGTAGGACCGGAAGCCCAGCGGCAGGATCTCCGGCGCCATGATGAAGCCGAGCTCCAGAGAGCGCGTAGCCAAGTAGGTGTTCCCGTTGTTGTCGTACTTCCGCACCACAACCACAGGCTGAGCAAACGGATGATCAGCGATTGGCAGGCAGATCACCCACTCGCCCCTCTCTTCGCGGTCTTCGCGCGAATACGCATCATTGAGTGCGGCTTGCAGTGCTCTCACTTCCTTGTATTCGCCGCACTGCTCAAACGGCTCCCCCTGGCTCTGGAGTGCCCAGTCCCGTCTCATCTGGTCCAGCCACTCCTCCGTGGTGGCCATGCCAGTGAACAAGTCCAGCGGCATCTCCCGGCAGAAGACACGGATCCGGGCTCTTGGGTTGTACTTCATGGCTGTCTCCTCTCGGTGGTTTCCTCGAGCTCCCGGAGGAGCTTCCTGGCTCTGTACTGAAGAAGCGGGCTCCGCTCGGTGAGCGCGGCCAGGCGCCACAGCCTCCGAAGCTCTGGCGGCTTCTCCTCATTGTCCACGGCCAGCACACAGTCCCAGTAGGGATCGCTGAGTGCGTCATTGTCCGCGAGCTCCACCAGCGCCTGGCGTAGCTCTCTCCGGATGTCCGCTGGGTGTCTGTCCTCGCGCTTCACATTCCCCCCAGAAGTTCCGGCACATGGAAGCAGTGAGCCAGAGCGCGCGAGACCTTCACGTCCTCCACGCAGTGATCGTCAATGGTCCGAAGGTCTCCAGCGGCCCAGAGCTCCGCCACCTTCGAGCCTGGCGGAGTCTCCACAGGGATCCCCCATGCCTCCGCGGCAGCCCGGAGGCTCACTCGCCCAGAGCGCGCTTCCGGAGCAAACGCCATCAAGTCCAGCTGTCGGCTGTGCGACCAGTAGACCCTCCCAGCTCGGAGCGTCGGGAAGACCGGAGCCGGGAGCTCATGGAAGAGACACCGAGCCCACAAGACGCGGTAGTCGAAGGCCGGACCGTTCCACGCCAGGATCACCGAGCCGCGCGGCCAGGAGTCCAGGAGAGACTCCAGGAGCGGCCCTTCCTCCTCTCCGCAGTCCGAATACACCTCGTCCCCCTCGAGGGAGGCGAGCGCCCACGAGACGATCCGGCACTTCCGAGGATGGAGAGCCGTCCGGAGGTAGGCTTCTCGCGCCTTCGCGATCCGCGCGTTCATGCTCTGCCGGATCTCCTCCGCCAGTCGCGCGTCCTCCGCGGACTCCCAGCGCAGCGCCGCCACTCCGTCCGGCTTGTAGCTCTTCGGCAGGGTGCGCCGCTTGGGCATCTCCCAGGGCTCCAGGTAGGACTCCGGGACCACGATGGGCTCCCCAGCCGGGAGACCCTCCGGCACCGTCTCCAAGTCCAGGATCCAAGCGTCTGTCATGATTCAGACTCCAGGCACCCAGCGGAGACGAGCCCAGAGCGCAGCAGAGCCAGCGCGGCAGCCGGGAGGCTAGGGTCCAGCCCGGTGAGCTCTCGCAAGTGGCTCCGGTAGCGCTCCAAGCCCTCGAGGACTTCAGCCGGGAGCCTCATGGTGAGTCGATACAGCATCGCTTCTCCTTCGTGCTGCCCATTGCTACCCGTGACGCCGTTTGGCGTCAAGTGTTGACAGCTGGCGCCAGTTGACGCTAGCACAGAGCGACCCACAGACGGAGGCACCCATGGAAGGGATCGAGATGTCCACCGAGCTGGACAAGCTGGCGCCAGCGCTGGCCAAAGCTCAAGCGGAGATCAGGAAGGCAGCGAAGAACGCGCGGAACCCGCATCTCCGGAACCGCTACGCGGACTTGGAGAGCGTCCTGGACGTGGTGCGCCCTGTGGCCGCGTCCCATGGGCTGTCCTTTCCGTGCTTCCCGGTCTGTCGAGACGGCAGAGCCGGAGTCCGCTGGATGTTGCTCCACGCGTCTGGGCAGTGGATGTCCGGAGAAGTGCTCCACGATGTGGGGAGCTCCAAGGGACTGAAGCCCGCCCAGGCGGACGGCGTGTGCATCTCCTATGCGAAGCGCTACGCGGCCTCCGCGGTCTTCTCGGTCTCCACGGGTGACGACACGGACGGAGAGACGCGGCACAGCACAGCCAAGGCCGTGGACAAGCGGAAGACGCATCCCGAAGCCTGGGCCACCTTCCTCCGCGCCATGGAGGAAGCCGGGATCCCGCTGGCGAAGCTGGACAGCTACCTCACCGAGCGCGGCCGCCCACCCGCCCACCAGATCCCGGACGAGGACTGGAAGAAGATGTGCAAGTGGGTGTTCAGCGACGAAGGCCGAAAGGCGCTGTCATGACCGACCACGAGAGGAACGCGGAGCGGCTTCTCCGGGCCGCTGGGTATGAAGTCCACTGGCGCGGACCGAGCTCCCAAAGGTGGCTCACTGTGACCCACAACGGAGGCGGAGTCCGCTTCCAGGCCACGATCTACCAGGGCAGGGTCTCCGCTGTGACGTGCGCTGGGTACTCCACGATCGAGCGCTTGGAGCGCTTCCTCTGCCGCATCCGGGAGGCTCTGTCCGATGGCGAAGAATGACGACCTAGCAAGACGCGCCGTCGCCTGTAAGGGCTGGCGGTGGCTACCGGGGATGCTGATTAAAACGGTCGGCGGACCCACCGATAGAATAGCGGGCATCGACAGTACCTACATACACGCATGGGCAGAGAGCCAGCAGACCGAAAATCCGCGCGGCATGTGGATAAGGTACAGGCTCGACCGCATGAACAAGCACGGAGTCCCCGACCTCTCCGACCCCGCGACCGTCGGCGCGTTGCTTGCGCTGGTGCGGGAGGTAGCGCAAGAGCCGGGGCTGCATGTCCGCTGTTTGTTGCCTTACGCCCCCGACATGAGCGGAAAGACGCCGCCGCCTTGGGCGCTGTACTCGGGACGCGGGGCGCGATGGAGTGACCGTTACGAAACCGAAGCCGCCGCCCTCGTGGCCGCGCTCGAGGCTGCGCCATGAGTGAAGACTTCCCATGGGGTCTCCCTACACTCCGCCGCATGGCCGCTCTCCACGGATGCGTGGTGCGGCACATGCCCGAAGACCAGGGGGACCGGCTGGACCTTCTGGCGGAGCTCGGTGGAGAAGCCACAGCCCGCGATGTCATCGAGCACGAAGGCGGAGGCAGGCCACAGAACACTCACGCCAGGATGCAGACAATGATGAGAGCCGGAGCCGTGGAGCGTCACGGGAAGGGGACGCACTCCGATCCGTACCGCTACCGGCTCACGCCAGTGGGCGAGCTTCTCCGCCTCAATCGCTGATCTCTGTGCTGACTTGAGAAATTGTGTGGACTTCTCCGGAGCCTACACATATTCTGAAGCATACCCGCAAGGGGCACAGCCCCAAAGGAGACAGCATGGGAACCGAATGGAGCGTCCAGCCGGAGGAAGTCCGCCAAGCGGCAGAACTGCTCCGGCGCCTGGTGGCGGACCCTGTGACCGGAGCGGGCTTCCCGCTGGAGCTCGGCACGCTCAACGCAGCGGCCGAAGCGCTGGGCCAGATCGCCACCGTCATGGACCGAGAGGCCCGAGTCCTCGCGGCCGTCACGGATCCGAGCTTCCGCGGTGGCCTCGCTGGCTTCCTCGAGCTCGCCACGAAGGTGGACGCATGACTCACGATCAAGTCTGGCGAGGAGAGATCGCCACCCTTCGAGAGCAGGCCAGCAGGCGGTCCGGCTGGGTTGTCTGCACTCCGGACGCCTATCTGGCGCTGATTGACTTCCGCGCGTCCTACCGGGCCGCGGTGAGGCTGGACAAGCTGAACGGGACCAACCGAGCCGCCAGATTCTCCCCGGACGCTCTGTGCCTGGGCCGCGTCTGCCGGAACCTGGACGAGTTCCGCACCTTCGACCAGGAGGAAGCTGAGCGGCTCTTGGGCCGCATGGGCTGGGCTCGTGAGCTCTCCGAAGACGGCTTCGTGGCTTGCACGATCCAGGAGATGGTGGAGCGCCGAGCTGCCGCCATCGTCGAAGAACAACAACTTGAGGAGATCAACCGATGAACGAATACGAACGATGGGTAGCGGTCGTGCGCAACGCCTGGCGCGCGCTCGCCACCTTCGTGGAGCTCCCGAAGACTCCGGCCGGAGATGTGGACAACACAGCCTCCCTCAAGCGCCTAGCCGCGATCAACGATCTGCACTCCGTCCTCCTGGCTTTGGAGGAGTCATGCTCCAAGGACTGATCCTCCTGACTTGTGTGGGAGTCTGGTTCATGCCCATGGCCACCGAGCCGCCAGACGAGACAGCCTGGCGGAAGGGCTCCGCGCTCGTGGGTGGTGCCGTTGCGGCGCTCTGGTGGCTCCTGTGACGTGGCAGCCGGAGCCAGGGCTCCCACAGCCAGGGGAAGCGTCTGATCGCGTTGTGGCGGACGCTCACAACGTCAGGAGGCGGACCGTCTGGGCCTACCGGCAGCGGCACAGCATCCCGGCCGGTGGGAAGCGTGGACGGCCTCCTGGGCAGGTCTGGAAACCCGATCCGTCGAAGCTCCAGCCAGGCGAAGCCAGCGATCGGAAGGTGGCCGCGGAGCAGGGAGTGGCACCGGCCACCGTCCGCCGCTACCGGCTCACGCGCTGATCACCCAGACCAGAGCCCCCACCAGGGCTCCGGCCAGCACAGCCGTCCGCCAGGGGAGCAGGACGGGCGGCGCCGCGGGCTCTGGCATGGAGTCCGCGATCGCGGCCATGGCCTTCCGGGCTTCCGCCACTCGTGCCAGGTCGATCCCGCTGGTCATGGTGCCGCGGCTCATGGCTACGCGATCGGCGTCACAGATCATGGGGCTTCTCCGAGCAAGGCGGCAACATCCAACCCAGTGGCCGCTCCAGTAGCGGCCGCCAGTCCCAGGATAATACCAACCCACGTCCGAGCATCGATCGAAGACAGGACACCCGCCAGGCCGGACGGCTCCTCCGTCTTCGAGTCCAGGTGGGTGGAGACCCGCTCCATGAGCTTGGAAACCTGGACAAGTGCGTCCGCCACAGGCTTCCGGCTCTCATGGTCCCGGAGCGCGGTCACGGTGTCAGTGAGCACGGTGTCCGCATGGCTCCGCCTGGCCGGATCGGGGATCCCGTCCAGTATGGTCTCCGCTTCGAGTTCCAGCCTGGTGGACAGCATCGCTCATCCCATGCGGGCGTTGTTCGCTCGAGCACAGACCCGAGCCAGCCCAGCGAAGAGATCCGCCTGGGCGTCTGGTCCTACCACATCCACGCCACGGACGCGGATCTGGATCCAGTCCTCCTGATCCGAGAGCTTCCGCGCGATGGCTTCCGCCTCATCCGGCGAGATCTTGCCGTCGTCCTTCCGCGCGTCCTCGATGGCGTCCGCCACCAGGCCCAGCGCCTTCGTCATTCGAGCCGAGAAGGCTAGGATCCAGCCCATGACCACTCCTTGGGAAGATAGCAGACGCCCACACTGTATCCGGCCAGGCCAGCGTCTCCGGTCCACGTTCCCACCGTGTCTCGGTAGCCTTGAGCCTCCGAGGACTGGAGGATCCGGACGCGGCCTTCCTGGTCCATGTGCGCCAGGTAGGTGTGGCCCGTAGAGCGGCCGGGGATCACCCGGTCATCACCCGGTCCGGGCTCGTCTCCAAGGTCCAGACCCTTCCAGCGCTGGATCACATGCCAGCGTCCAGGCTTCAGTGGCGGAGCCAGATCAGCCACGAAGATCACGCGGATGGACGGCGCCCTCGTCAGCACTTCCGCAGCACGCAGCGCGGACCAGGGCTCGTCCGGATCCCAGACGTTCGCCTTCTGCCACCAGGCCAGGCCGGAAGCCTTCGGACCGTCCGCGATCTCGTTGATCTCGTGCCCTTCCGCTTCCAGCAGAGCCAGAGCAACGAAGGTGCAGCACGGTAGCCGCTCGCGCTGGGCGAGCTCCAGCACGCTCACGGCTGGGCCGCGGGGAGCGTCTCCAGATCGGGCGGGTAGATCCCCATCTGGATCGCGTCCAGAGCGGCCAAGGTCTGGTCCCGCTCCTCCGCAGTCGGCACCCTGGAGCCGGACTCCAGAGCGGACAAGCTGGCCTCACTCATGGAGTAGAGCACAGCCCGCTGGGCGCGCGTGGTACTCCCGAGCATGGCGGCCCGGCTGGACATCGCGGAGAAGAGACCCTCCACGGAGTCCACGTTCATTCTTGCGTAGCTCTGGCTCATGCTGTGGCCCTCCGTAGAACCCTCATCCCGTGGACTGTGATGTCCGTTACGCCGGAGCTCCGGTATGTGCTGAAGCCCAGCTGAGCGCTGGCCACGCTCGGATCGACGCTCGAACGTGCCGCGCTCGCCACCGTGCCGATCGCATCCTTCAGGGTGCCACCTTCGACGGAAGGCCAGGCACCGGACCAGGAGCCGCGGTCATAGACCCTCATCCCGGCAGCCGTGATCAGCACTTCCAGAACCGCGTCCGTGCTGTCGGACACAGGAACTCCCGGATCGGTGTACTGGTTGGAGTAGACCACCGAGCCAAACTCCCAGCGTCCGGGAGAGATCTGGTAGTTCACTCCGGCGTTCACCGAGTTCACCGCGCTGGAGCCGTAGAGCGTGACCACCAGGCGCCCGAAGTTCCCGGCCGTAGCCAGAGCACTCCAGCGGAGCTGGACTGCGAGTTCCTCACCAGCGGCCACCGAGCCGATCGCACTCATGGCCGCAAAGACGCGCGGAGCCGTAGCCGCCGAAACCACGCCCGTGGATGTCTGCTGAACGCGGAAGCCCGTGGAGCCGTCCGGCCCAAAGGTGGAGGCACACTTCCCGCCGTTCGTGGTGCTCCAGGTCACTCCGCCAGCGTCCACCGTTCCGCCAGCCCGGAGATCGGCAGCGGCCACCGCGCTGAAGTCCGCCTCCCGGAGCACTTCCCAGGCTGCTCCAGTGGGAGCTCCTGGTCCCATCGTGATGCATGGAGCGGGCATCATGCGCCCTCGTACATCGCGGTGAGTGCCACCGAGCCAGAGCCGGAGGCTACCGCCACGTAGATCACGGGGTCCGCGTCTCGTCGAGCCTTCCCCTGGGTCTTGTAGACCGACCGGATATAGATCGCCTTCTGGGGAAAGGTCTCGTAATCGCTGGCCAGCGCTCCACCGTCCGAGCCTGTGACCGCGATCACCACGTCATGGGCCAGCGCTTCGATCCGCAGATACCGCGCGTTCCGGGGAACCGTGACGGCTTCCGTGGTGGTGCCTAGCGCGATCCGCTTCGGCTCTCCGATCGTGAGTGTGGTGGCCATCCTGGACTCCTAGCTGGTGGGCACATCATACAGGAGCGGATCCCGTAGTAGCTCGAGGGTAACTCGCACCGAGGAGCCACCGATCTGGATGTCCTCGATCGTGGCCAGTCGGATCTGGTCCGCGTCCAGATCAGCATCATCCAGCCGGACCACATCTCCGAGCGTGAGCCCTTCGAGCTCGGCTCCGCCCACGTAGCTCCGCCGGAAGCGGGGGAGCGCTTCCCGGTCCAGGAAGTCCAGAGCCAGGCGCTGGGCCGTAGCCGGATCCCAGGTGGTAGGGACTTCCAGCACAGCCTCCACCGCACCCACATAGGGCTCACCGATCTCCGCGTAGTGGGCGCCACCCTGGCGGAGCGTGCTGTCCTCCTCCAGAGCCACTGTGCCGGGAGTCACCCCGACCGTGACCGCCTGGGAGTAGCTAGACAGCTCCCGGAAGGCGTACTCCACACGGATCTGGGTGGAGAGGCTCACGTCCATGGGTGTGAGCGGAGAGTCCGCGGTCACCAGGATCCCAGCGGAGCTCCGCGTGGTGAGTGTGACCACCGCGTCCGCCTCCGACGCGCGGAAGGTGCGGCGCCGACAGTAGAGACCCTGTGGCCCTTCGATGATGCGAACCGGGTAGACCCGCAGGATCTCTCCGTCGATCCACTCCTGGAGCTCCACGGGATCCGTGATCACACAGTCGATCTGATACTGGTTCAGATCGGCCGCGTAGCTCTCCATCCGGCCCAGATCGATCGTCCGGTTCCCGATCCGTTCGTACATGTACCGGAGCACATCTCCGAGCCCCCGAAGGTCTCCCGCTCGGTAAGGGTTCGTCCGGCCTTCCCCGGTCAGGAAACCCCACCAGAAGCTCCGGCCCGTGTTGCAGCGTTCATCCGAGAGCGGCGCCCAGGGGTTGGAGTTCTTCTTCACCGAGGAGAAGCGCCGGAGCTGGAGATCCGTCTCCGGGTAGACCGTCTCGATCGCGCTCACGGCTCCGCCTTCTTCGTCCCAGATCTGGACAGAAGACGCGCGGATCAGATGGCCACAGAGGAGCCAGGCCGGATCCTTCCCGTCTGCGATCGTGTCATCGGTGAGCGTGAGCTCCAGCATGGGCACAGCCGGACGCCCATCCGGAGAGCCTGGCCTCCCAAAGACTTCCGGCCGGTAGCTTCCCAGGCTCGGACCGTCATCCGTCACGATCGCCTTGAGCGTGGAGCCAGGCACATCCAGCCCGAAGATCGAGGACTTCTCAATGATCTGATTCGGGATCAGGCTTCCCACACTCCGGTCTCTCGTCCGCAGCACTCCCGCCAGGCGTCCGCGGGCTGTGGGGTCCGCCAGGCTCACCGAGCCCAGGAAGCCGTCCACCAGGAGCCGCGTGTCCTCGAGAGTGTCCCCAGTGTGCCACCGATAGAGCCGAGCCGGGATCCGCTCGATGAAGAGTCCGCGCCGCCAGCTCGCGAGCCAGTCCACCCGCTGGGTATCGATCTCGATCCGCACTTCCGGAGAAGCGGCCGCGCGGTTCAGCGTGATGGCGCCCAGGCCGCTCTCCACCTGGAGATCCCCCAGATCACTCCCAAGCGCGAACGCCTGATCGGAAAAGAAGAGCGTGCCCAGCTCATACCAGTCCACCGCCAGGACGAACCGGCCGGACTTCCCTACCAGATCCCGCCAGCTCTTCGGCAGTGCCATTACACAAGCTCCGTCACGGTGAGAGACTCGATCCTCACGTACTCGGAGACACCCTCGTCTCCAACCACTTGAGCGCTCTGGACGGTGCCTTCGAGCACGCCGAAGAGGTACAGACTGGGATCCGTGATCGTGGTGTACGTGGCCGGGATCTTGGGCAGAACCACCAGCGGGAGCTGGCCAGACTTCGATCGCTTCTGGAGCGCTTCCAGCTGCCACACCACATCATCCCGCCCAGCCAGAACCGGAGTGGAGGCTCCAGCGCTCAACGTCTCCACCGTAGCCGGAGCCGAGCGGAGCCGGTCCAGTTTCGAGCCATGCGCCCAGGAGACCGTGAGCCGCCGTCTGGGCTCTCCTCTCTCCTCTAGGCGCCTTGTCCCACTCTGGGAGTCGCTGGACGCCACGATGGGCTCTACGGCCATGGTGAAGCCTTCGGCCCAGCGCTTCCCCGGCACGATGGCCGCACCCAGCGCGATGGCTCCGGCCTCGAAGTATCCGTCGGATGTGGTCTGAACCGGGATCCGGAAACGCCAGAAGCGCGTGGTGGCTGGTGTGTACTCGGAGAGCACAGCCACTCCGCTGTGGTGGATCAGCTGCATCGTTCCAGACGCTGGCACCGAGCCGGGATCATCGATCCGGAAGGTGGGGACGACGGTGGCCGCGTTCGATGGGTAGCCCGCAGTGTGGGACAGGATCTTCCGCACCACGCCGGAGCCGAAGTCAATGGACCCACCCACGAGCTCGTCCGCGTGGAGCCAGCGGAAGTCCCCAGAGCCGATCGGTGGACCGGCAACCGTGATCGCGTCTCCGCTCCGCGTGTAGAGCGTCGAAGGCAAGTCCGCGGAAAGGTCCAGCGTCATCTGGGTGGTGAAGACCGGAGCGGCCGTCCCGGTGGCGATCTCCATGGTCTTGAAGTTCGCACCACGCAGGAGCACGACCGGGAGCGCTTCATCCAGGCGGGAGTCCACGCCGGACTGGAGCTCCACCACGATGTCCACCACCGCGGCCGTCCCAGTGCTCCGCCAGGTAGCGGACGGAGATGGGCTCTGGTCCGGGAAGAGTGCGCCGATCGGGAAGTCATACGCCGGATCAAGGTCAAAATCCGGAGTACCGATCGCGCGGTTGTGTCCACCCACCACACGGAGGAACGCGGCCAGGCTCGAGGAGCCCACGTCCGGGAGTGGGTAGGCGTTCCCAGCGATCCGCTTCCCCACCTGATCCGAGATCCCAGCGCCGAAGGAGCGCAGGATGTCCGCTCCCTCGTGACGGTGCGACATGTGCCACCAGTGAGAAGTGGCCGTCCCGCTCGCCAGATGTCCCCAGCTGGTCCGCGCGATCGTGGGAGTGCCGCTCGTGGCAACGCCCACGATGGAGCCCAGCAGATCCCAGACTTCCGAAGGGTCCGGCCGGGAGTAGAGACGCGCGGTAGTGCCCACCAGCTCCAGGAGGTAGTCCCGTCGATCGGTGGTGGTGAGTGCAGCGTCCCGGTCGTTCGTCCCGTCCGTGAGCCGGACTGCGGTGGTGGAGTAACGCACGTTCAGCACGATCCCGGCTCCGCCTGCCGTGACGTGACGGAGGCTCACCGCGATCAGATTGGAGGAGAGACCACCGCCAGCGTTCACCCGCATGGACCAGCAGACGGCCGCGGAGGCTCCGGCCGTGACTCCGCTCTGGGTGCCGGAGAAGCCCTCCGTGTTGGAGCTGGTGACAACCTGGAGATACTGATCGTCGCTGCTTCCCACTAGCGTGTGGGTTCCTGCTCCAAACGGGCTGTACCCAGTGTTTCCAGCTGTGGGCAGAGCACAGGACCACCAGTTACCGAAGAAGCCCGCGGTGGCCTGATCCGCTCCAGCAAAGCCAGTCCGGGATGTGTTGGTGTGCGTGGTTCCCGGCGTCACGTTGCTCCACCCGCTGGTCCAGTGCAGCGTGGCTCCGGAGGCAGTGGTGATCGCCGCGAGCACATACAGCCGTCCGAAGGCACACACGGAGCGGACCAGATCGAAGCCGCCCAGCTCGAGGGAGCCCAGCGGGCTGGACGTGTACTCCGTCCAGCTCAACGCGCCGTCCGTGCTCTCATAGATCAGCAGACGAACCCGTCCGGCTCCCTGGTTGATCGTGTCATAGGTCACCACGTAGGCGGTCCCATCCGCGTCCACGGAGACCGAGAGTGGGACTTCCTGCTGGGTCACATCGCTACCCGTTGGAAGGTCCACGTTTGCGGCTTCGCTGATCGGCTCGAAGGCGGAGCCCAGGCGCCGCGTCCTCAGCTTGTCGTTCGTGGTGTCGTGGTAGACCACCAGGATGGTCCCGTCCGGGTACACATCCACTCCGGCACCCTGGTTCCCGGCAGAGCCGGAGACCGTCTCCACGAAGCGGAAGGAGGCACCCAAGTCAGCGGACGCGAGCTGGTGAGTCTGGTTCCCGGAGTCCGTGATCAGGCAGATGATCTGTCCGCGCGCGTAGCGGAGCCAGACGGCTTCGATGGAGCCAGAGACGAAGGAGAGCCCAGCCGGGAACGGATCGTCCGACAGCTCCGTCCAGGAGCCGGTGGGAGTGTCCTGGCTGTAGACGGTCGGTCCCTGGAGGTTCGCCGGTCCGTTCATCTCGAGGACGATCCGCCGCCCATCCGGCAGTGAGGCGATCGACGCTGGGCCAGTCATGGAGCCCGCACCGCCTCCCACCGTGAGCACTTGCGCGGAGGCGGAGAGCGTCTGGTCACTCTCCGTCAAGCGACGCCAGGAGAGTGGAGTGGTGGAGCTCTCCGCGTAGATGATCGAGACGCCCTGGGAGTCATGGTCCACGGAAGCGTCCAGCGTAGTGATCGCGGCCACTCCGGAGAAGTGGATGGTGGAGCTCCGCGTCCACCAGATGGGAGACGCCCACCCGCGATAATCTTCCGAGCTCTCGGAGTCCTTCTTCCAGAGGTAGGCGGCTCCGCGTCTCTCGATGCTGGGATCGCCACTCTTCGAGACCTTCAGATCGATCGCCGTCTCCTGGGCTCCAGACAGAACCGGCGCCGCGTTCTGCTTCGCATTGGTCGCCACGCTCACGCCAGGACGAGGGCCGGCCTGGGTGAAGCTGCTGTTGGTGTCGTTGATCGCGCTCTCGGTGTAGCGCTGATCGATGGGCGCGAGCCCTTGAGGAGTGCGATCGAGCCTGGCCATGGGTGCCTCCTAGCGTCCGATGTATGGCGAACGAGCGCCCACCGCAGAGTGCGCGCCGCTGCGGAGAGTGCGCTGGAGCCGCTGGGAGCGGAGCAAGTCCTCTCCCAAGTAGATGTTCACGTTCCCCAGTGGTTCGTCACGGTTCAAGCTCTCGATCGTCTGCCGGCCTAGCCGCTGGGCCGCCCGCTCATTGAGCACGGCCTCTCCGCGTCTCAAGACGGAGATCTGCTCGTCCGGCTGAACCATTCCACCCATGTGGAACTTCGGAGGCTTCTGGGCTTTGATCGTGGCCACTTGAACCGCGGTGGTGGTCGCGATCCCGGCCGCAGCGATGGCGCCCAGGACAGGCCCGAGCTCGACATAGGCGCGAGCGGCAGCCGCGGCCCCGTTGATGATGGTCTCCGAGATCCGTAGACCCTTCATCTCGCGGAACTGCTTCCGAGCCAGGCGCCTGGCCTGCTTGGCCTCATTCTCCGCCGTCTTGAGCTCCGCTTCCTTTGCGTTGATCGTGGCCTGGATCTCGCGGCGCTCGGACTCGTTCGCCCCTTCCATGGTGCCGCGGAGATCCTCGATCTCTTGCTTCAGGTTGTCCGCCTTCTCGGTGGCCTTCTCCGCACCTTCCCGCGTGGCTTGGAACTTCAGATCCTGGAAGGCCGCAGCGGCGCCGACCGCCACTCCTGTGAGATCGGCAAGGGCTAGCATCTCCTGCTCGAGCTCCTCCCGGCGCTCTTCTCGACTTCGCTTCTTCTCCTCCTCCTGGGCCAGCTCCCGCGCGTGAGACTCGGCTAGGAAGAGCTGGCGCTCCCGCTCCAGCGCCATCTCCGCCTTGAACTCCTCCTCCATCGTGGCCACCGCTTCGGAGGCGATCCGCTCCTGCTCCGTCTGGGCCGCTTCCCTGGCTCGCATCTCCGCGGAGATCCCATCGCTGATCTCAATGCGTCCGCGCTTGACGGCTTCCACGTAGGCGGACTGGGCCTTGGTCGCCTTCTTCGTCTCCACCTCGACAGTGCCGAAGTTCATGCCGAGGATCTCCAGCGCGGCCGCTTCGTCCTCCATGAACTCCGCGTGAGCCTCCGCGGCCTCCATCTCCTCCAGGCGCCTGGCGGACTGCTCCGCAAGCTCTCCCAGCCTCCTGGTGGTCTCCCCAGCCCGGTCCTTCAGATCGTCTAGGTAGATCAGCATCGCGCGGCCGGGAGCCAGCTGGGACGCGAGCTGGGCGCCGAAGTGCGCCACCGCCTCCACCACCGCGTCCACGGCCGGGAGGACATCAAAGAACATTTGCTTGGCCATCACGCCCATTTGGCCAATGAAGAGTCCGGTCTCCGTGGCGGTGGCTCCGGTCTCCGCGGCTAGGAAGGACATGGCCAGCTCTTGCGCCTTGACCCCCTTCTCGTAGTCCTTCAGTGCCGCGAGCTGCTCCGCGGTGAACACGTCCGAGAGCTCGATCCCGGCTTCCTTGATCGCGTCCCGTCCTTCGATCCCCTTCTCGGCTAGGTCTCCCAGAGCCTCCACGATCCGGGGAATGGCTTCCGCGCCAATGGCCACCGCGGCCAGCGCGGCACCGACTCCGGCCATGGCTCCGGACGCTCCCCGGACCACTTCCACCAAGTCGAAGACATCGCCGGCCATGCCACCGAATGCAGCGCTAGACAAGCCCTTGATCGAGCTGAACTGGCTGCGGTAGCTACCCTCGATCTCCCGGTTGGCCTTCTCCGTGTTTTGGGTTCGCTGTCGGTCCGCCTTTTTCTCCTCCCGGAGCCGGTCTGCGATCGCCTTCTTGCGGATCCGTGCCTTCTCGTTTTCTTCCCGGATCTGCTGCTTGATCGCCATCACGGCCGCTTGACTGGCCGCCTCATCCGTCATCTTGGGAAGCTTGGCCAGCTCCTGCTGGTAGCGCTTGGTGTCCGCGATGATGGAGAGCGCGATGTCTCTGCGTTCGGTAGCCATTCAGTCTCCCAGAGCCTTCGCGATGTCTTCGGCGATCTCTTTGGCGGTCTTCTTACCCGGACGGAAGACAAGCCGATCGGCCACTCGCCTTCCTCTCCGCGTCCGGCGCCGCTTCCCGGTAGCTGATCGGATCTTGTTCAGAACACCCACACAATAGGCATACGTGATCGGATCGATGCGACGAGAGGCAACCATACAAGCCTGCTCCCACTTGTCTCTTCGGACTCCCTCCGGGGGGCGCCTCATGATCTGGAGCTCGCTGGCGCGGAACTTACGGTTCTTGGCTCGTCGTCGCTCCGCGCTCCGGTCCCGGATGAAGTACGCATATGGCGCGGTGCAGACGAACTGCCCAGAGAGCGTGTCAGCTCGCGTGTGGTACTCCAGCCCGAGAAGGGACTTGGAGAGTCCCGTGTCGATCGGCCACCGATCGAAGGCTTCCACCGCCAGCTCTCCCATATGCTTATCGAAGGCAGCAGCGATCGCCGGATAGGCTTGGTTGATCAGCTCCGCGATCTTCTCCCCCGTCTTCGGGTCCGGCCTCACCAGCATGGACGGATCGAATCGGATGTTGTAGCCGCGGAGATACTTGGAGCCGCGAGCCCTCCAGACTGCCGCCTTTCGGACTGCGGAAGCCTTCGGGGTGTACTGGCGTTGCCGCTGGAAGAACTCGGAGAGAGCCATCACTCCACCTGGAAGCGCTGGAGCGCTGCGACATCGCCCACGACGTTTCGGGGAGTGCTCATGGGCTTCTGTCTCCTGGCCTGGAAGGTCTCGAAGCCGAGAAGCACCAGCAGCGCTTCACGGTCTGTCCTCGCCAGACGATAGCAGCCCAGCGGGTCTCCTAGGTGCTGGAGACCAGCGCGGACGAAGAGCTGGTGGAGTCCTCCTCCGTCCGCGCTTCTGAAAAATCCTGGTGCTCTGCGATCTCCTCGTCTGTCGGGATCTCACGGAGCGAAGCCAGGAGGCACTCCGAGCCCTCCTCGAAGATGCGCTTGAGGCTCATCCCGCCCATAACCAGAGCGTGGAGCGCGTCCTCTCCGTAGGCCACCAGATCGGCGCGGAGCTCGCGGCGCTGGTCCACCTTCGGACGCCCCAGCACGGTGGG
>Ga0208645_1002200_pt1 | contig 15820 bp, 33 predicted proteins | sample VirMetDEL_Sep_01_FD_184519 | JGI IMG/M metagenome (GOLD analysis project Ga0208645, IMG submission 184519) | Aqueous microbial communities from the Delaware River and Bay under freshwater to marine salinity gradient to study organic matter... | ecosystem: Environmental > Aquatic > Marine >... | reverse complement strand
AGGCAGTTCTTGTGGGTACTTGCTGAAATCCACATCGTCTATGTCTGGTACCGACTCGGTGGGTCTCCACCCGGTGGCATACAAACATAAAATGAATGTGACTACAGTCATAGTAACGAATACGGAAAATCTAACAAGGGGGTGCATAATCAATCAAGCCCAATCTCATCAGAGTCAAAATCTTCTTCCTCCTCTTTAGCCCAACGTTCTTCCTGTTGAAGCATATGTGCAACCATTATATGTCCTGTCTCTGTATCGGGTTCAAGTCGCCATAAGCGTTTCCACGAAGATGCATACATACCGGGAGCGTCGAACTGGATACCAGATCCGGGCAACCCGCAAGCGAAGTTCAAACCATACCATTGCTTGGTGAACTTACCGAAGTGCAAGTTCCCATGCACTAGGGCAAGGTAATAATCGTTGGTGTTGATGTCAGGATGATCGTGCTTGTCAGCTTTAGCCAAGTCGATCTCCTCGAATGTTGGTACTTCAATCATGTTATATGTTTATTTCTACCCAACGTATGAACATAAGGACAGCACAGATTATAGTGCTGAAACCTCCCAACGCTATAGCCGCCATTCCCACAAGCTGGGAAATGACATGTGACCTCGATAGATTGAAGTCTTTCCTACAGGCGAGAAAGCCCATGTTTATTAGTATCAGCAGCATGCCAGTCGCTACGACTGACAGACTGCAAATCATCCAGATAGTCATTGATATTCTTTTGGTATTCCTATTTTGCGTGCCAGTATACGACACTGTTCATGGTCTGGGAGATCACGCTTACCATTGGCACAATCCCAAAGGTAACTCTCCACTTCATCACACCTCTGTACCTTCTCGAGGCGTCCCCTCATTATTAGTATCTTGTTCTTCAACCTCATCACCAGTGGGATGTAAATCTTCTGAGTGTGTGGGTTGATCCGTGGAAGGAGGCTCTCCTTCATTCTTATCATTGTTTTCATCTTCAATAGGGATCTGGGGGAAGAGAGCTCCGATGTGCACCAGCATAAGATCTGCAGTGTCCAATGCCATTGCACCCGGAACATCCTGAGGTATCTGAAAAGTCATAAACTCCTCAATCACATCATCAATCGCTTGATTGTGTACCTCCACCCATGTCTCTTCTCTAGTGCGCTGTACTATCTTCAGTCCCCGCACTATCGCTATCACTTCCTCGTTGGTCCAGTTCGTTCTCTTCAGATTCATTATCTTCCCAAGATTCATCATAGACCAATTCAGTGCGAATGGTTTCTATGGTTACAGGCTCAATTATCTCACGATAGTTCTGCCGCATCATCTTGGCTTGTTCTCTTATTATCTCACGATAGTTCTGCCGCATCATCTTGGCTTGTTCTCTTGCTTCCTTCTCCAAAGCCTCTACGAGAGCCGGGGTATCGATCATATACGTGTAACGTAGCATGAACCCCAGAGCTTGGATGTACTCACCCACCTCTGTGCCCTCATCAAATTCTTCAAAGAACTCGGCTATATCGCTGAGCTCGTCTGTCTCAGATATGTCCAGTTTCTTTATTTGTTTTTCACTCGCCATATATCTCGGTGTAAAATGTTCTTTGGACATCAGTCCTACAGTCAGAGCAGAGCAAGCTACCAGTGTACTCTGGGTACACTGAGAAGCTGCATCCACACTCACAGGTGATATTAATCATCCTCTTCTTCTTCCATCGGTCGCATGAAGCTGCATATGGATCGGGCGTACGTGATCTCAGGATCACATGGCCAGACGATACTACAGCGGTTGAGAGCTTTCTCAGCCTCCTCGTACTCATCATCATCTATCAGTCTCCATATATCCTCGTTTACGATCCATATGTCTGTCTTACGTATGAGCCATATAGCGAAGTTTCTGATTTTGGTTTTAATCCAATGTTTCATCGGGTATGTCTAAAGCTCGGCCATATGCCTTGATCCATTCTGCTACTGTTTTAGCATTCTTAACTTTGCGCCTAATCTTAGCGCCATACTTCAGATCCTCAAGGCTGTCTTTCACCGCATCAAGCTGCTTAGCAATGTAAGCACACTTGCGTGCCAGCGTATGATCCGGCCTGACCTCCGGTGGGAGATCCTTATTATCCTTCTTCAGCTCCTTGAGGATAGGCATTGAAGGCTCCTCCTTCCGCAGATGTCCAGACAGGTTGTTAATCCATTCCGGTATGTCTGAGAGTGAGAGTTTATGCTCATCAGGATACTTACGGTGGGTTGCTTCCATCCTGTCACGTAAGATATCCAACCAACCCACAGCCAGCCTAAGGCACACTGTGAGCTCGAGAATGCGCTTCTGAGCCTTGTTACCCTTGAGTTCAAGGATGTCCTTGTCCTCTTCCGGCCAACCGTCCTGATACCCCTCAATGAGAGCTGAGCCCCCACCAGTACCCGGCACTGTAACCTCGCGCTTAGTCTTCTTCTCCACCTTGACTGCAGATAGACCCAGCTTGGCATCCACGTTCTCAGGTGTAACCTCTGATGAGCGTATGCCGTTATCCCACTGATAGACAGCCTCAAGATGACCAATCACTTCTTCAGCCGGGATATGGGGGATGTCCTCCGCAATCTCTTCATACATGCGAACCTTCTCTTGGAGTTCCGCATTATTCTCACGCTCAAGCTCAAGAGCACGCTCAGTAAGGTCAAGAGCATCCTTAAACGCACGGTGTTCCTCACGCTCGAGCTCGTAATTATTCTCAGCTTCCTTGAGTAGGAGCTTAACGTCATCGAAGTCCAGTGCTGCGACTGTGGAGTTCTTAAACGCTTTCTCATACTTTTCCTTGAGACTGTGGTGCTCTGCTATGAGAGCCTCGTGCTCGATGGTTAGGTCAGTGAGGCGTGCCAAGGCATCCTCCACCTCCATACCCATGTGCAGCTCTAGAACCCGCACATTGATTATCCTATCCGTAGACTCGATACGATCTTCCAGATCCAAGACAAGCTTGCCTATGGCCTCAGCTTTACTATCAGCCCAGATCTGGGCTAGATACGGTGTGCATGAGCCATCGTCATGCTCGACTACTAACAGACCAGCAAAGCAATCCTTATCGCCCTGCTCCATCTGCATTTGTTCTATTTCGTCAATACTCATTCTATCTTAGTGAATCTTCCGTCCTCCATGTCACTCTGGGAACGGATGAATGCAATTACTTTCCCCCGTGACAAAGGGGCATACTTGTAATACGGCTCGTCCGTATCAGCGCTTAGCCAGCATGGATGAGGTTCATCCAGTATGACATATTTACTTCCCTTCCTGTGCTCTACGATATCGTACTTACGAAACATAGGCACAAGAGGGTCAGGCTTTTCTTTTAGCTCCGGGAGAACAAGCTTGAACTCATTATCCACGTTGAGCTTGTGGGCACCGATCAAGATCCCAGTGTACCGACGTACCTCGGACTCACGATAAGACCCATCCTTGGATAAGGCACGCACCACCTCCTCCATAGTGGGGTTGTGCGGCCATCCTTGGACGAGCTCCAGAATTATCTTCTGGATGTCCACCTTTTCTACATCATGTTTCATTCTTTTTACGTGCAGCCTCCCACTCGTTATAACGCTGGCACCTCGTCTTTTCAATCTCGTCGACTATCTCATGTATGTGCTCCGTCACGACCTGCTGATACTGAGCAGTAGCGTCAATTAGCTCTTGGTATGATTCCTTACCGGAAAGCTTGGGTTCCGGAGGAGGTATCTGCATGAGCTTCTTGAGTACTGTGATCAATTCATCTTTGTTAAGGAATCCATGTTCGATACTTATTGACCTATTAAACTGCGCCCAATCCTTATCCACATAAGTACATAAGTCCTTTAGCGTACCCTGAGACCGAAGCCTAGATGACACACTATCATAAGCTGCGCATACGTAAACTGCATCTTCCTCAGCTTCCTCGACTTCAGCACGTTCAACCTGAACGCATTGTGCTGTAAGTCATTCGTGCTGATTGAACAGATTGATACAATCTTGATAACAGTCATATGCTATCTTGTCTTCTTCCACCATCTTAAGCATACGCTTAAGGGTTAGTTTCTTTATCATGTGGTTTGAATATTTTACTTGGGAGTTTATCTCCCGTCTTATAGCCCGGAATGGGGATCTCTAATTGTTCTGGATTCGCGAGATCCTGTACGCGACTAGCTACATGCATGATGTGTAGCGTATTGACTATCAAGCCTAAGGCCAGCAGCACAATACAGGTCTTTGTTCTATCTTTCATTAGTTGGCTTCTGCTTCCTATATAAATACCAGATCCATCGCTGGTTTTTCAACATCGTAGGTTCTCGCTCGTTGCGAGGTAAATATCCCTCCACAGCTAATTGCGCTGCACGGGACATAACCTTACCCTTATCGGGGTCCATGAGGTAGACGTTCTCATAACCATCATTCACCCCGTACTTTTCAATTCGTATTGTAGTCATGGTATGTCAGGGTGATACATGTAAGCGTATATGTATCCTGCAGGATCAGGATTACCAATCTTATTGCAGTGTAGTTTGAAGCCTTTCATAGTGAGCTCGTGAATCTTACTCGCGACTAAGCCTATTTCTTTCCCATACAAATATATCTTCCACTTACCACGAGGGAAGTATACGTCATTCAAGGGATTTATGTCTGAGGTGATAGTATCAACCCAGACATGATCGTCGTCTTCGGAATGTTCTTCCCACACGTTATAACGGCAGGTTGGCATTGTTATCATATTTTTTTTATCTATTAATCAGCAGCTCCGAGGCACCAACTGGGAACACTTCTACAACGATGCGTACATGCATCTATGAAGCCCTTGTTGTACCACCATACGTTATCAGAATTCCAGTCACCCGGATACACTCCTGAGGCCCTGTCTCTCCAATACTCTCGATAGTGAGCTTTATGGTGGATCTCCATGTCCAACCTCTCACGAAACACTTCACCCTGCTCGTTAGTCACCTGTATGGTGTGCTTACGAGCATAGGGATGGTGCTTTTCAAAATCTTCGTCCCATGCGTGGCAGCAATTGTATGCTGCTTGGAACGTGGAGAACCTGTTCTGTAAGATCCTCCACTTAAACTTCCTGCGCTGGTAGTTACAGCGGTGTAGGCGTGGAATATTCATCAACGCCACACGAAAGCCACTCTTGAGCGCATACACTACAGCTCTACCGGGAATACCGTACACTGGTTCCAGTGGATAGTTGTTCTCGGAGGGTAATGGTACATGCGCATGCTCATCTAGTTTAATGTCACTCTGAGGGGGGCGCTCCTTAGAGAGCTGGAATTCTCCTGTTTGAAATATGTCATCATAGTCTTCCTGCATTAAATGATGTCTGGATTAGGTATGTAAACGTTCCCACCGCCCTTAACGATGCGTGCATAAAAGTCAGGCAGCGTGGTTCCTGCTTGAATCGCTACGGCAGGGCCGGTATGCCACCTGCTTGTGGTTAGCCATGCTATGGCCCCGGCGTTAATCTGTTCTACCGTGTATTGGGAGTTACCACCTGCTAATGATGCAGGGGTCTCCCAGTCGCCATCAAAGGCGACCTTGATGATTTCCCACACATCCTCACTGTTCTCATGAGGATAGTATGGTTCTTCAGCATTGTGTTCGTAGGGAGCATCATCCCAATCGTCTCCCCACTGCTTATCTAATTCTCTTGTTGTAAAGTATGCCCATGGCGCATCCACATAGCAGAGCACGGGCGGTTTTTCATCTGACATTTGTATAACGTTTGACTGCACGATCCCATGTAACGAAGGAGGCTGAATTCAATACGAATACGCCCAGCACCCACAACAATTCTGTCGTGTCGTAGGGTCTGAGCTCTATTATCGTGAGCGCTACATACCCACAGCACCCGAATACTATGAGCACATTAATTAAGCCCCATACTGCGAGGACGATGCCTCGGTTGATTTCTCTTTGATCTTCTTTTTCCATATACCGTTGAATCTATCTATCGTTAGTTGTGTTTTATGTTGCTGTCCGGGGATAGTGAATTCTCCCACTAATGTAGGATCTGCACTAAGCTTGAACACTGTTACCTCTACACCCTTGGGGTATTCGAGAATATCTTTATCGTACGGACGTGACACAGGTAGTTCTACCATGCCCACGAAGTCGTACGCTCCTGTCCCATCTGGTATCGTGCCAATAGCCTCATAATCACCATCCTTCTCTATGGAGGGTATGCTGACATCAACTTGGCAGTAGGGACATACTACAAAAGGTTGTACCTGATTCAGGAACTCTACATCCAGCACCATATGTCCGCTGCAGCATGGACATTCGTACGGACCTTCGAGATTACACTCCTCAGGGTCTGTTAATAATAATATGTTCATCGTGTTTTAAAACACCTTAAGAACTCCTTAGGGTGTTGCCTGCGGTTGGTTGCATAGAACCCCGCAGTTGCTTCGGCCACAGCAAAGGTATCATAGAGTATGATATCGCCTTCCCACAGCCATGCTGGACCCTTACAATAGAATACGCACTCCTCCCAAACTTCCGTAGCCTTAGGGTGTAGGAACATCTTGAGAAAGTACTTATGCGTTTTAGGGTCCAAGATCACGTGTATCCCAGCACCCACATACGAGCGCTCGGGAGGTCCTTCTTCTTCAATCATCTTATGTTGTTATCTCCCTGAGGACCGCTAACACGAAAATGCTCACGTTAGCGCACAGGAAGATCTGTAAGTATTCTTCAATCATCTCTGCGTAGGATATCCCAGATTATGAGTCCAATCAAAGACCATAACAGCAGGATTAGCGCCCAGCATGCGATGAGTTCAAATATCCAAGCGAACGTAAACATAGAATACTTCACCCCCGGCTACCTCATCCCAGAAATAACTATTAGCCTTGATGCTATTATTCTTCAGGAAGTGGCGTGCCAACTTAGGGTAATGGTCCCAGCACACCTCTATGGACTCGTCCTCTCCTTCCACTCTCACCCTTGCACCACTGTAATCCTCACTGGGACCAGTATGGTAGAATACACATTCAATCGAGTCCTTGAAGCGCTCAGCACTTAAACTCACTGGTATCTCCTCCAAGGTCTCTGCAGCCCTATATAGTCCACGCAGCTCAGGAAAAACTGGCTCTATGCGCTTACACCAATAGAGCCCATCGTACCAATCTGGCATATCCTTTGGCTTATCCTCGGGATACAGAGCAAAGCCTAAATCATTACTGCTTCGTTTAAAGGTAGCTTTATATACGTGGGGCTCCTCTGTAGGACTCCCCTCACCAAGTTCAACATCGTTGAACATAATTACTGCATCTTCGTTATCAATCATATTTCCCACTTAAGCGTCTTGCTGTTTCTTCAGCCTTCCGAGCAGCCCGTAACCACACTTGGGGGTCACGAGCACTCGGGGCATATTGATCCGGGTACAGGAGGCAGAGCTTAGCCCCGGTCTTTGGGCCAGTCGAGCTGACCATATCTTTTGGTGATACCGCTGGTATCACATATGCTCTTAGCAGTGTCGCGAGCTCTTTCTATCGAACGATGATAGCTATCTCGGTCGACCTCTCCCTCACATACTGCATCAAGCGAACGAGACAGATCGATGAGACGATCAGCAAGCTGACACATCCCACTACACAGATCACTGAGTTCATCGTTAGTCAGCCCGGTTGGGCGATTCGCTTCCTCCTTATCAGCACACGCACCACAGTCGCAGCGCATGAATGGCTCTTGGCACTTTCCGCACCAATGTTCGTTGGTGCTCTGGTGATTGGTTGGTTGATTATTCATAGTTAGGTTTAGTTAAGTAGAGAAGGCGTAATACATGGTAATGGTTTCACCATCTCGCATACGATTCAGGTACGCCATGGCTTCTTGATGTGTGCACCCGAGTATCTTGTATAAGATACCGTACAGGTGATCATTGCATGCTACCACCTTATTACCACTGCTCGGCTCCATGAAATGGGTATTAGCACCCTTATCATATGTGAACCTGAGTTCACAAGCTCGGAATGACTGATCCTGAACGGTAGGGATCTTGAATGGTTTCATAGATAAGAGAATATCATATGATCTCCCAAGTTCGACACCCGACCACATAGCGCTGGCACGCTCACCAAAGTAAACGCTCAGTTCTCGTTCTCCCTTTGGTTCTTCCCCTTCCTTTGGTTTAAGCCTGAGGCTGTGCACTTTCTGTGCGCCTGTCCCCGGAGGCTGGAATAACTCAGCCCTCACTACGTGGTCCTCTGGACGGCAGGGAGTATTCTCCTCTGCTGTCACTTCACTCTCTTTTTTAGCTGTTACATCGCTAATGTCTTCATTGCCCCATATGATGGAGGCGTCTTGTTCTTGCATTATATTAGTTCCTCTCCGGTTGCTCCGTTAAGATTAATGAATGAGTAATAAAAGGTGAATGGCTCACCCTCGTTTACTCTGTTTTGCATAGCTATCGCTTCCTCGTAGTCGAGATTGAATAATCTATGCGCCAAGACTTTTACATGATCACTGCATGCCGATGCTGTATTTCCATCAGAACCTGCACGTTGTTTCCACTTACCGCTCGTGTCGCTCTCATCTACAAAGAACTCCCACGAATGTGGGGTATGCTCAGATTTCTCCATACTCATACGGAGTTCACAAGTAACACCGTGATCAAGTATGCCGAAGAGCTTAGTCACCTCAAATCCAAAGAATATCTCATGCATCTCCGGATCTGTTAAGCTATACAGCAGGTAATCGTCAGCTCGATAGCGCGGTGCGAACCTACAGACCTTGTAAGGTTTCTCGGTCACTGTTATGCATCGGTTCCTGAACTGCAATCCCAATCCCATCCCGTCCTTAAACGTGCTTTCCGGGATGTCTGATGCTTGCTTATCTTCCTCAACCTCCTTGGGTGCTACCTTGGAGGTGAATTCTTGCTCACCCCATATAAGGGTGGAGTTTGGGTTATCGGTATGGTCATCTTTCATGGTTATTGATACGTGATGTTTCATTTACTTACTTGTACGGATGTGATTCATCTCATAGTACAATGTGAACTCTTCTCTCTCAGACTTCATGGCCTGTACGATCGCCTCAGCCTCCTCCCTAGATATGTTCAGCATCTGGTGGAGCGCTGTGGGGAACCAATGTGGATTACAGCTAGTTTCCCCGCATGGTGAGCGTAGGATGATTAAGTGATCATCTGTCGTGGGAGGTACCGCGATCAAAGGATGGTAGTAGGAATTCACTGGTTCTGCGGCGAATTTAATCTGTACAGAACGGTGCAGTTCTTCGTCTTCAGTCAGTACTGGCCAGATGCGACCGGGGAGAGAACTCCAGTAAGTTCCTCGTGATTCATCTCCAATGTACATATACCATTCATTATTATTATTCGCACCGCATTTGAATGTCGTGACGACCACATCAACAAGCGTGGCCTTGCATACAGGCTGAGGGTCGGTAATCGCCCTGACAGCTAGTGCGGTGTCTGGTGGTGTTATTTCTGATTTCTGAGTTGTGAACTCATCTTGGTCGCCCCACATAATCATAGAGCTATCGTTGTTGTCGTTTTTCATATTCTTGTAGTTCCTTTGGGTTTCTAACTAAGGGACGGTCCATGAAGAACTTGTCCCGAGTGTATATCCCGATGTGATCAGGATTATAGTGGCTCGTCTGGAGCGGTGGACCTTCGAAGTAATCCACCCCTGCTCTGCGCGGCCAAAATCTTTCTAACTCTCTGGAGGTTCACTCATCAGTTTCATCTTCGTCTTGTGGATCTCTGCTGGTTATGGCTACAATATACCCCAGCAGGATCATTATTAGTTGCACTTCCATTGAAGGGTTCATTAGTAATCTCCTCGTTTGAATCTCTCGTGTGTCACCGTCTCTACGATAAAGCGCTCCCATGTGGTGCCTGCGCGTTTACCGGAGGGATAGTGCCACCAGACGGTAGCACTCCCAACGAAATACACATCCTTCTTCTTACATCCAAATAACCTAGCCAACCATCCCGGGTGCTGGGTGAATGTGACTACGTTGTCTGTGCCCTTAGGGGCTGTCTCCTTACTCTTGAACTCATATCTAGTCCAGATCATTTTCTTTAGGTATCAGTTTCTCGTCTATCTCCACTGAGAAGCTTAGCTTGATTGGATCGTAGATGAACTCCACACCATCCAACCAAACATCATGCTCTCTCGTCTGGAGTTTTATGACCAAGTGACAATCGCCATTGATGTAGAACTGCTGGGCTCGCCAGATGTAACTACTATCAAAGTAATCGTTCAGGCTATTATCAAGGTTGTAGATTGCGTGCAGTGTCCTAGGTACAGTCTCCTCCCAGAACAGTGTTCGTACTGGGTCTGCGATCGTTAGCCATGGTGCTACCGTTGGTACGTACTGCTTACAGTATGCTTTCCACAGTTTTGCGCATATCTTTTCCATGCGCTTCTTGAAGTCTCTATTCTTTCGTTTGTTCAGCATTCCTCTTCTTTATTAGTTTTCTCCTGTATTAGTTCTGTTAGTACCTTCTCAAGGTCATGTAAGTGTATGTGTGCCAGCGCTCTAGCATACCTGTAATATGTTCCATCTCCTCTCTGATACAGTGGGTTCATGTCGAACTTATGCAACCCAAGACCCACCCATGCAGAATGGAGCAGTGAACTCTCTCCTTCGTCGCCCTTTAAGAAATCCCTCTTAAAGGTTTTCAACGCCTCCTCCGGAAGCGCAAGCACCATAGGTCAGTACCAACAGGGACCCTTGCCATGGTCATTATCTACGATGGTGCCCTTCATGAGCACCTTCCTACCAACATCCATGTGCTTCTTAATTCTCTCTAACCCCTCTAGGGGCAATTGCGTTAGCCCAGCGGCCACGCATTTCATATGATCGTCTGAATCATTTTCACTCATTTATTATTTTTCTTTCTTTCATGCTCTGCTATCTCAGCATCAGCTTCTTCGCGAGTAAGCTCAGTCCACTTATACCATGGTACATGTGCATGTAAGGTTTTACCCGTTGAGTAGTATGCCGTCATGTAATTGTTCTCGTCTAAATTCCAACTGTCCACGTACTTTACTAGAAGTGGGTAGTCAGAGCACCGGGCCAACTTGATGACATTCCTTCTAGCTATGATGTTCTGCAGCTCACGTATGTTTATTTGCTCACCCATGACAATACCAATCCCACCGCTAGTAACCCGATCAGGGCTATCAGCAGTACGGGTACATTCGGTGCAATCTCTGATAGTACTTTCATCTGGATATACCCCAAAAGAATGCCCACGCTGTTGCAGCTATAGCGATAGCGATTCCTACGTTCATAACAGCCTCAGGCCAAGACAAGGTCTCTGCTGCTTCTGCTAACATTATTATCTCATTCATTATTCTAGCATCCCCCATATACATGCTAACACGCCAGCAAAGGCAAACACCAATGACCAGCGCATGCTATCTAGGTTGTCTACCGCATATGCTCCTCCCGCTATAAACGAGAACAGTATTGCGATGACTAAGCCAATTGTAAATTTTCGTTTCATGTCTGTGTACTAGTAAAGAGAATTGGGGGAGCGTAGTACTCCCCCGTATGTATCTCTTTTTAGCTATCTACTAGCGGAACATGATACACCAAGCCGCAAAAGCACAGAATGCTATTATGTACCATAAGGGTCTTGCAGAGGACCACGCTAATATTACTAGTTCTTCCATGTTTATTATGTTTGTTTAGGTTGCTCACTCAGGTCATCATAATTCTTTATGAATATTTTGTACTCCCGAATGATTGGTTTCTCTTTACGATTGGGTAAAATCTTAATCTCCTGCATCTCATATGATGGGAATGCATCTGCCAACAACTTGTTGATTAGCGCCATGTTAGCTTCAGTGTGCTCGATATACTCATCGTTGGCGAGCACTAGGTCCTCATGCATATCAGAGTTAAGAGACTCATACCCGGAAAGCGTAACTACTATCCCATACGGCTGACATGTTATATCAGAAGCATACCCCAGACCTATCTCAGCTACTTTGTCACCGATCTCAGCCCGGATAAGCTTGATGCGCTCTCCCATGCTCAAGTCCTTTAGGCTATCGAGCACATGATTTTTTGTGTCCTGCTCCAACACCACCAAAGTAGTGTCAGAGTTATCAGGCAGTTTTAGTTTTCTTTCTTCCATATCAATCTACACCGTCCTCGCTAAAGGACTGTACTGCAGTGTTCCTCACGAGTTCCCATGAATCACACCATTTGTCAATCACGTGTGCTGATCTCTCATGCACACGCACATCAGCGTGCGTACCCTGACTATGAGTCAGGTATCCACTCTGAACAAAGATACGCCCAGTGGGTAGGTGTACATAAGCACAGCCTATAGGCAGATCTACTCCCGCATCAGCATACAAAGCACGAAGCTCTCCGAATTCACTGGTCGCGAACGTATGCAGATTGGCATCCGGGGAATCAATGGGTAGTGTGATGTTCTCCTCAACCCACAGGAACTCAGTTATCTGCGCACAATTATTCATGTACGGATGTACAGCTTCCTTGCCTGTCCGCGGTATAAGAAACCACTCACCTTGGCGTAACACACCTTTCTTGAGCTTTTTCTTCTTCTTGTCCACAGCTTGGCTAGGTGCCAGCGTTAGAAGTGCTTCCGTTGTGTTCTTTGCCGTCTTTGGCAGCTCACAACCGAAGTATTGCTCTTCATCCACACCAAACACATAATGCTTACGGATACCACCCTTAGCATACTCCATGAGCACATTACCTGACCTATGATATCGTATATACCCCTTCGTATAATCAAGGTCGCCGACGTCCGGATGCGTAGTGATATCACGAGGTACGTCTACGCCCGTCGCCACATATCCGGGACCGGGTTTATGCTTGTGAAGAGTTTCATTACCGCTAAAGAAGAGGTCTTCCGCACCCCAACACTTTACTTTATCCCCCAGCGGTTTCATTACGGCTGGGTCTGAGATCATGATACGTTTAGTATCGGAGGGTTCAGCATCTACTACTTCCAGCGAACCATTATCGATGGCCTCAAATAGGGGTTGCATATACTTGTCTAATTGTGTATCAATGTTCTCGATAGATGCTAGCTTAGAGCTCACTAGGAAACGACTCAGGCACTTGTAGCTCAATGTACCTAACTCATGTTGATTTCTTAGTTTTCCAGCGGTCGTATCATCCTCCATTGCCCTCTCCAAGCGATCCCACACTTCCCTCTCACATGGCACAGCACGTGCCTTAGTACCCTTCAGCTTAAAGCCTGCAGTACCATCCATCAAATCACGTGGCATGGATGTTTGATCCACATCCCCACACATCACAAATCCACCCTTACCATCCCGGCGCATAGCATACATGCCAGTAAGTATCAAGGGCATTGGGTGATCAGGAAACAAGTTATGCCATCGCGTTGTTCCATACATGTGATCCCAGAGTTTCCCATGCTCATCAATGTACATAACCTTCTCATCCTGAACATCTTCTAAATCTTCAGCATGCCACATATAATGTGTGACATAATACTTTGTCCCTTCCCTGTCGTGTGGGAAAGTGAAATAAGAAGAGAGTTTCTCCTTACCTTGCAGCACACCTGACGTGCTAGGCGTGTCCTTCAAACGGAGGTCGCTCAAATTCTTCACATCGAAGGCACCCACTCGGGTCGTATCCTTAGCAACCCATTCAGGTCTTATTTGAAATTTATAATTCATAGTTCTTATCCCATCCGCAGGCAGTTCAAATTATCATAAATATATGTGCCCCACCGACGTGCGGTCGATGAGGCACACCATGAACTACGACATTATTTTCTGTGCAATGTCGCTTTATGACCGATTATTAAAAATACGCGGATATTTTTTTATTTATCAGCTATTTAAAGTTTTGTTCAATTATATTTCTTAATTCGAGGCCACAACACCAACACTGGTTTGATGTCATCATCCTCATTCTCAGTATCTGCCACGTCGAAAACATCTCCATGAGCATCCTGATACATGGCCTGCATGTCTCCCAGATCATTGAAGTCATTGCCTTCAGGATCTATTGCTAGGATCACCTTGCGATCCAATTCTTCTTCTTGTAGTAAATTAAGTAGGTCTGCTACCGTCATCTTTTATAATTTTTATATTAAGTATAATTAATGTTCTTCTGAGGTGTTAGGCTCATGATTCCATTCATCGTAATCATAGTCTAACTGCTCTCCTAGCTTCTTAACCGTCTCAGAGAGCGTGTGGTCGTCTTCGACCACCTTTATGCGTTCACATAGCATATCCCTGTTCCAACGGCTCACAGGCTGCGTCCGTAAGCGTAGGGATAGCCTGTATCAGGGGCTGGTCACACAGCTTACATTTCACCTGATCCTTGGGGAGCTGTGCCTCATAGCCTTGCTGGGGTCTCCAAGTCTCTCCTACACCGTCATACCACAATACCATGGCATCACAACAGCTGGAGCGATCTGCGATCCAGTAGCCTTCCGGGTTTTTGCCTGAGCGTACCACATATGGGTATGTTACCTCCGGGCGCTCAGTCATTACGACATTATCACAACAGTTGGTATTCTTACCCAGACACTTGAGGCGCTTCCAGTGCTTATCAAACAACTCATTGTCTGGGTCTCTGTGCGCCAGTGGCTCCTCCTCGTAGAGGCTATTATACAACCCCTCCAACACTCCCAACACCTCATGGATATCAGGCTCATCGGTTGAATATATACTATATGCATGACCTTCTGAGCCGTAGATGTATTTTCTCCACGTATTCACATCACTTCCACACAAGCCTGCTATGAACTTGGCTTCATGGTAGCAGGAATCATCCCTATAATGCTGATGAGCGAATATTGTATCCGCCTTAGGCACCACGCTATAATGGATCTTTTGACTGTAAGGTTTATGCTCAAACAGGTCCGGGAATATAGTGGGGAGATATCCCACGATACATCCTGCCGTACCACATCCCAGCTCCTCACGGTTAGCTGCTTTATCATGCCACGAATCAACGGCATCAATAACCTTGCTGGCAAGCTTCTTAAGGAGACCATCCTGAGCTTCTGCTGCTTTCTCATCATCCTCCTCATAAATGAGCTCGCCAATGAGGTCTTCCTTTGGGTCGGATGAGAACCAGTTAGAGAGGTCGAATCTTTCGGGCTGCGTTTGCGCTACCCATACTAGTGTTTCAAACAGGATGTCAAAGTTATCCTGCTGTTGTTCCTTGGTGAGTATTATCGGTTCTCCCGAACACTCCGTTAGATTTGTTTCTTCTGTCATCTTATTTTTTAACTAAGCTATAAGGCTCTGCTAAGGCTGACAATTCATCAGCCGTAGCTTCATACTCTCGTGCTATCGCTTCCCAGATAGAACTCCATTCAGCGACTGTCTCCTGTGAAGTCAATCTCTGGAAGTGAGCTGCTTTACCACGGATGTGGTGTTCCTTCTCCTTGAGCTTCCAGTAAATATCCTGTGCTACTGCATAGGGCATGCCCTCTAGGTTGGTAGAAGAAAAAAGGGCAGCTTTAGTGCTGCCCTTCTTATTCGCTTGGTTTGTCTCGTCTCGGTAAATCTCGTCAGCCATTGCTGTGTTCTTTAATATCACGGTTGATGGCTTCACCCAATGTTGCTGGTCCAGCATCAGCTGTGGGACGCTCTCTGGGTATTGACTCTTCCGCTGGTGTTTGCTTCTTGGGAGGATGTGCATCTTGGAACTGACCGAATGGCTTCTTAGGCTTGATGCGAACGACTTTCTCCTCCGCTTCTTCAATCGACATTCCATCTGCCATCCATGCCTTCTTCAACTGAGCCAGCATAACAATGCGCTCATGATCCGGCATACCGTCAGCGATATCCTTAAGGGTTTCCTCAGGAAGATTCTTAGTGGCTA